>OHEV01000091.1_pt1 | contig 61028 bp, 51 predicted proteins | sample 1567331 | NCBI WGS metagenome assembly OHEV01 (sample SAMEA3879561, study PRJEB24766) | human gut metagenome | biome: human-associated habitat; feature: feces | place: USA | collected 1985/1987 | reverse complement strand
TAAATAAATATAAATAAATATTATCCCGGACGGATAAGACATAATGTAGCTCACTGTTTTGAGCAAAATGTCGAATCCGCCCGGGATTTTTATAATTAAAATGAATAACATCGATGTTTGCTGAATACCATGTATTTGAGACGAAAAAGTTAAGGCGGACATTGAATGAGAGGGAACCTTGATAGGAGAATGGGATTTCGTACTGTACAGCTCATGGCAGCTGCAGTTTCAGTGATTTTAGTGCTTTGCGTGACGACTGGAATTATAGGAGCATTTGGGAAGACTGATGACGGAAGTTATGTACTGCAGGACAGATCAACCGCAGAACTTATGGGTGATTTCGGAGTGATATGTCTTGATACATTGAATGTGCGGACACATTTGCACAGCAATTTTATAACAAAGACGCTAAATGCGAATTCCAACTCGGGACTCAGAAATTCTTACGGGGTGTATGAGGAGTTCTATTTTGAGGACGCTGAGAATATGAATGGCTGTGTGTCGGATATGGATACTGATATGCTGTATACAGGCGCAGACATTAGAAGGATAGAGGATGGCAGTGTTTATATAATTATGAACAATGGCTCTGAGATAAAGCTTGACAGACCTGCAAATGTTAAGACTGATGCGGAGCTTGCTGAGAAGGGAGAATACTCAAAGTATGCCGATATGTCTGACATACAGAGAAGATTTATTGAATACAGTCTGGAACTTAGAGCGTATGCTGATACAGAGGAAACTGTGGATATAGATCTGGATGGAGATATAAATAACAGACGAATTGCGGTAAATGGCGATGGTATGCATGCTGTGTAGCTGGACTACAATGAACTGTCGGCAAATACCAATCCGATTTATTTTGAGTTCCCGGATTGTGATGGGGATAACGTTCTTCTCATGAACATTGATCTGAGTGGTGCGCAGGATGTAGTGTTTGGGGATATGATATTTGGCAGCAAAAATGACGCGAAGGCAAATGACAATGGAAACTATTTTAATGCCTGCAACAGGATGTATTTTAACTTTTATGACAGCTCTGCTGCAGATGGACAGTTCAGCGGCAGTATTACATTTGCAGGTCGAGGATTTGGAACTGTGATGGCACCAAAGGCATCAGTAAATCTCGGACATAACTGGGATGGATGCGTGGTGAGTGAGATATTCTCAAACAGCGGAGAGTTCCACAGAGTGCCGGGAACTGATTTCCCAAAAGAAGAACCGACAACTGAGAGCACGACGACGGAAGACACAACGGAGGACACAACGACGGAGAATACGACCGCAGAGGATACAATGACGGAGGGCACAACTACGGAAGATACAACAACGGAGGACACAACGACGGAGGATACGACAACAGAGGACACAACGACGGAAGGTACGACGACGGAAGACACAACAACGGAAGACACAACGACGGAAGATACGACCACAGAGGACACGACCACAGAAGATACGACAACCGAGGATACCACAACAGAGGACACGACAACAGAAGACACAACGACAGAAAACACAACTGGCACGACCACGGAGTTGGCAACGACAGAGGAGACGACAACGGAACATACCACATGGAGCACCACTGGCACAACAGTGACAATGATAACGACGCGCAGCACTCCGCCAGGCAGACATCCCGATACCGGTGACAGGCTTCCCTTAAAGGAGATAACTGGTGTGATAGTACTTGCACTTATGGGAAGTGCGGGGATAGTGATATATAAAAAAGTAAAAAAATAAATATATACTATTGAAAACAATATATTAGTTTGCTAAACTATGCTCAAAGCATATATTCTTGTATTCAATCAGCGAAGGCTGCATCTAAGAATCTTTAGTCAATTCAATGAATTCTATGCTTTTAAATACCATATTTTATTTTTGCATAGTGCATTGGAGAGGTTAAAGGATATTTGCCACTGTTTCTTGATAAGGTTCTTTGATGTACTGTAGAAAGGAGAACTTATGAAGAAACTTGAAGACATGAATTTAGTGGATGATTTTTTGATGACGAGTCTCATATGTCATCAGGAGTATGGAGATCGTTCGGTGAGGTATATGCTTGAGTGCATATTGAATCGCCGTTTTGGCAAGCTGACTGTTGTGCCGCAACGAGTTATGTGCGGTGCAGATCCGGAAAAACATGGCATTAGAATGGATGTGTATATTGATGAGAATGATGGAGAGATAATTGATATCGAGCCGGATCAGAATGACGGCAAGGCTGACGTAAAAGCTGTGCCAAGGCGAAACAGATTTTATCATGCGAAGATTGATTCAGCAAATTTGGCTGCTGGAGACGATTATAGCAATTTAAGGAATGTTGTTGTTATATTTATAACAACATATGATCCATTTGGACTTGACAGGATGGTTTATACGGTGAAAAATAAGTGTATAGAAGAATCGGATATGCCGTATGATGATGGGGCTGTGTCGTTATTTTTGTACACAAAGGGGAAAAAAGGAAATCCACCGGAGGAACTTCAGAGTTTGTTGCATTATATGGAAAATTCGATAGAAGAAAATGCTGGTACAGATTCACTTAAGGTCTTTCATCATATGGTGACTGCTGTGAAGAATGATGGAGAGGTAGGTCTTGCGTATATGAAGAGTGTTGAGATAGAAAAAAGGATACGAGAAGAAGGAAGAGAAGAAGGAAGAGAAGAAGGACACAGGGATGGGGTACGTATTGGACGTATTCAGGAGATAGTAAGACTAAGTAGAAGATTCAATAAAAGCGATGAAGAAATAATACAGATACTGCTGGAAGAGACAGGGCTTGGAGAAGACCAGGCAAGAGATGCACTTAAAAAGTACAGTTAGGTTATGTGAATCGTAAAGTTATAGCAGATTTTTAGCACCGTCATGTATACAGTAATATGTTACATGGCGGTGTTTATGTATAGGTGGCTAAAACTACTCTCAGTCTTGCATAATATGTTCGAATGTGATATATTTTAAAGGAATTTTGTGGTACAAAATACCATGGCAGGAGAATGTGTTTACATTATTTGACACAGAATAATAAAAAGGCACATTCTTTATTTTTGCTCATAAAAGATAGGAGAACAATAACATGACGATAACTGATGAAACTATTGATTATGTTGGAATCCTTGCAAAGCTTGAGCTTTCTCAGGAGGAGAAGGAGCAGGCAAAGAAGGATATGTCAGACATGCTTGATTATGTCAGCAAATTAAATGAACTTAATACAGATGGTGTGGAGGCCATGAGCCATACATTCCCATACAATAATGTGTTCCGCGAGGACGTAGTCACAAATAACGACGACAGAGAGAACATGCTGAAGAATGCACCGGAGCAGAAAGACGGCTGCTACAAGGTGCCAAAGACATTTGACTAGGAGGTAAGCTGAAGTGAATTTAATGGGTATGACAGCTGTAGAGCTGGGAAAAGCTATTAAAGACGGACAGGTAAGCGTTGTTCAGGCGACACAGGCTTGTCTTGACAGCATAGAGGCTTGTGAGAAGGACTACAACAGTTTTGTCACAGTTGACCGTGAGGGAGCGCTTGCCCAGGCAGAGGAAGTGCAGAAGAAGATAGATGCAGGAGAGCTGAGCGGTCCTCTTGCAGGAGTTCCAATTGCGATAAAGGACAATATGTGCCAGGCTGGTGTTCAGACAAGCTGTTCATCAAAGATACTTTCAAATTTTGTCCCGACATATACAGCCGAGGCAGTGGTGAAGCTCCAGGAGGCAGGGGCAGTCATCGTTGGACATACCAACATGGATGAGTTTGCCATGGGAAGCACAACGGAGACATCGTACTTTGGAGAGACAAGAAATCCATGGGATATAAACAGGGTTCCGGGCGGCTCATCAGGTGGTTCAGCGGCAGCAGTTGCCGGAGAGGAGGTTCCATGTGCCCTCGGTTCAGACACCGGTGGGTCAATCAGGCAGCCTGCATCATTCTGTGGTGTCACAGGAATAAAGCCAACCTATGGAAGAGTTTCAAGATACGGACTCATAGCATACGGTTCATCACTTGACCAGATAGGACCTCTCGCAAAGAATGTTGAGGACTGTGCAACTATCCTTGAGGTCATATCACAGTATGACAAGAAAGACTCAACATCAGTGAACAGAGATGACAATGATTTTACAAGCGCTCTGGTGGATGATGTAAAGGGACTTAAGATCGGACTCCCACGAGATTACTTCACAGAGGGACTTGAGCCTGAGATAAAGGAAGCTGTATACGGTGTAGCTGAAGCTCTTAAGGCAAAAGGCGCAATAGTTGAGGAGTTTGATCTTGGCATGGTTGAGTATGCGATTCCGGCATACTACATCATAGCATCGGCGGAAGCAAGCTCAAACCTTGAGAGATTCGATGGTGTAAAGTACGGCTACAGAACATCAGAGTACACCGATCTTCACAACATGTACAAGAAGAGTCGTTCAGAGGGATTTGGTCCTGAGGTAAAGAGAAGAATCATGCTCGGTTCATTTGTGCTGAGTTCAGGATATTATGATGCATATTACGTTAAAGCACTTAAGGCAAAGGCGCTCATCAAACAGGCATATGACAAGGCGTTTGAGAAGTATGATATCATCCTTGGACCTGTTGCACCTACAACAGCTCTGAAGATGGGAGAGTCACTCTCAGATCCTATTAAGATGTATCTAGGTGATGTGTACACCGTTCCTGTAAACCTTGCGGGACTTCCTGGAATATCACTTCCATGTGGAACAGATAAGGACGGAATGCCGATCGGAGTACAGATGGTAGGAAATGCATTTGAGGAGAAGACTATTATAAGAGCAGCTTACGCATTTGAGAAGACCAGAGAATACAAGAGACCTGCACAGGTTTCAGAAAGGGGGCTGTAAGAGATGGCAAAGACATATGAGACAGTCATCGGACTTGAGGTCCATGTAGAGCTAGCGACCAAGACAAAGATATTCTGTGGCTGCAGCACAGCATTTGGAGGAGCTCCTAATACACATACGTGTCCGGTATGTACCGGAATGCCGGGTTCACTTCCAGTACTTAATAAGGAAGTTGTAAATAAGGCGATCGCAGTTGGTCTTGCGACAAACTGTAAGATCACACAGAACTGTAAGTTTGACAGAAAGAATTATTTCTATCCGGATAACCCACAAAACTATCAGATATCACAGCTTTACTACCCAATATGCAGGGATGGTAAGGTAGAGATAGAGGTGGACGGTGTCAAGAAATATGTGAGAATCCATGAGATACATATGGAGGAGGACGCAGGTAAGCTTGTCCATGATCCATATACAGACAGCTCACTTGTTGATTTCAACCGTTCAGGTGTTCCGCTTATAGAGATAGTATCTGAGCCTGACATGAGATCTGCGGAGGATGTAATAGCATATCTTGAAAAGCTCAGGGAGACGATACAGTATCTCGGTGCTTCAGATTGTAAGCTTAATGAGGGATCAATGCGTGCTGACGTTAATCTTTCGGTCAGAGAGGTTGGCTCGGAGGAGTTTGGCACACGTACAGAGACAAAGAACCTGAACTCATTCAAGGCCATCGCCAGAGCCATAGAGAATGAGAGAGAGAGACAGATCGATCTCATCGAGTCCAGTGAGAAGGTTGTTCAGGAGACAAGAAGGTGGGACGATACAAAAGAGTATTCATATCCGATGAGATCCAAGGAGGATGCACAGGATTACAGATATTTCCCTGATCCTGATCTTGTACCAATCCACATCAGTGATGAGTGGCTGCAGCAGGTAAGGGATGCACAGCCTGAGTTCAGAGATGCAAAAAAGATAAGATACAAAGAGGAATATGCAATTCCTGATTATGATATAGATATAATCACAGCATCAAAGAAGATGGCAGATCTGTTTGAGGATGCCATCGCACTGGGATCGCCGGCAAAGAAGGTGTCCAACTGGCTTATGGGAGAGACCATGAGACTGATGAAAGAGAACATTGTTGATGCGGAAGACCTGAAGTTTTCAGCGGAGAATCTTGCAAAGCTCATCAAGCTCGTGGATGACAGGGTTATCAACGGCGGTGTAGCAAAGGAAGTGTTCGAGAAGGTATTTGCTGAGAATATTGATCCTGAGAAGTATGTAAAGGATAACGGACTTGCGACAGTTCAGGATGACAATGCCCTTAAAGAGGCATGCCAGGCAGCCATAGATAACAATCCGAAGGCTGTAGAGGATTACAGGGGTGGCAAGGAGAAGGCTCTCGGAGCACTTGTCGGTCAGGTTATGAAAGCTATGAAGGGTAAAGCAGATCCTGGATCTGTTAACAAGATGCTTAGGGAGATGCTTTAATATGGAAGAAAACAGAAGAGTGAGAAAGAGGGATAGGTATAAACGTCTCATAACAGTGGGTGAGGCTTGCGTACTCATTGCTGTGGAGCTGGTGCTGTTTGGACTCATGTGGTACCGGTACTATGAGGTAACGCTTACGCTTCCGTTCTGGAGAAGAGGAAACTGGGCGGTTATCGGAATGTATGGAATCATCATCATACTTTTCACCAAGCTTTATGGTGGTTACAGAGTTGGCTTTTTCAGATTGCTTGATATAGTATACTCACAGCTGCTGGCTCTTGTATGTGCCAATGTGGTTGGTTACTTGCAGCTCTGTATAATCTGTCGAGATTATGTGAATCCAGTACCGTTGCTTAAGGTAACCGGACTTGAAGCGGTAGTGATACTGCTTTGGATCTTTACGTGTAGATTTCTGTATGCGAAGATGTATCCGCCAAGGCATCTGCTGTTGGTATATGGATATAAGACGCCGATGGAGTTTATAGACAAGATCAATGCCCGTAAGGATAAGTATGTAATAGAAGATAGAATACATGTCAGTGAAGGCGAGCAGGCGATCAAGGAGAAGATACTCCAGTACGATGGAGTAATCATTTGCGAGACAAAGGCTTATATAAGAAATGAGCTTGTGAAGTATTGTTTTGAACACTCTATCAGATCGTATGTTGTGCCAAAGCTCTCCGATATAATCATACTTGGTGCGGAGCCTATACATTTGTTTGATACGCCTATCCTGTTGTCAAGGAATCAGGGCCTTACTGGAGATGACATGATCATTAAAAGGATTATGGATCTTGTGTGTGGATTTATATTGCTGATCATAGCATCGCCATTTATGCTCATATCAGCACTTGCGATATGGCTTTATGACAGAGGACCGGTTTTCTACAAGCAGGACAGACTAACGCTTAATGGTAAGGTATTCAAGATCATTAAGTTTAGAAGTATGAAGATGGATTCAGAGGCTCACGGTGCCCAGCTTGCGAAGAAGGATGATGATAGAATTACTCCTGTGGGCAAATGGCTCAGGAAGCTGCATCTCGACGAGCTTCCACAGCTTTTCAATGTTCTTAAGGGAGATATGTCGCTTGTTGGACCAAGACCTGAGAGACCAGAGATAGCAGAGTTATATAAGAAGACTTTCCCTGAGTTTGATTACAGACTCAAGATGAAAGCTGGACTTACGGGATATGCACAGGTGTATGGAAAATACAACACCACACCAAGAGATAAGGTGAAGCTTGATCTCACCTACTACGAGCAGTATTCAATATGGCTTGATTTCAAGCTGATGCTGCTAACTGTAAAGATCATGTTCCAGAAGGAGACATCAGAGGGCATAGCTTCAAATATGACTACTGCACTCAGAGATGGTGAGAAGGTTCAGATTCCGGCACCGGTGAATGTCAAACCAGATGGACTGGATGAAGCAGAGGATGCATTTTATGATCTTAAGAAGACCGTAAATAAAAATACAGGCAAAGATTCTTGATATAAACATATGATTTGATGTGTAGGTGGATAGTATGACAAATGCTAAGGTTTCGGTAGTTATACCATCATATAACAGTGGCGGTACAATAGAAGAGGCTATAGAGTCGGTTCTGGCTCAGGATGTGCCAGTGGAGATCATCGTGATAGATGATTGTTCGCTGGACGACACTGAGCATGTACTCCAAAAATATAAGAATGATCCACGTATCAGGATAATTGTGAATGAAAAGAATTTGGGGGTAGCAGCGTCCAGAAATCGTGGAGTGAAAGAGGCTGTTTGTGACAGAGTCGCATTCCTGGATTCAGATGATATGTGGGTGGATGGAAAGCTGGTAAAACAGCTGAAGCTGATGGATGAAACAGGAACACTGATCTGTTCGACTGCGAGGGAACTGCTCACGGAGGATGGCAACAGGACAGGAAAGATCATAGAGGTGCCGGATACTGTGACATACAGGGAACTTCTCAAGGGAAATGTGATCAATTGCTCTTCGGTGGTTGCGGACAGAAACATATTGATGAAATATCCTATGGGTAATGATGATATACATGAGGATTACATCTGCTGGCTTCAGATCCTAAAAGAGTGCGGGCAGGCTGTTCTTATAAATGAACCATTGCTTCTTTACCGTGTGGTGAAGAACAGTAAGTCGGGTTCAAAGCTTTCGTCCGCGAAGAAAACATTTGCAGTATACAGAAAACTTGGTTACGGATTTTTCAGAAGCTGTCTGTATTTTGCGAATTACGCTGTAAATGGTGTGAAAAAATATTTCCTTTAGAAGTTAAAGTGCGGGTATGCATGAGATAGAATTATAGTCGGAGAACGATATGGCTGATGAAAAAATAAAACGAGGTCCGGGTAGACCTACAGACAAGAGAAAAGACACTGTCTTGAGACTCAGGATAGATGCGGAGACACATAAGAAGCTGAATAGATGTGCAGAGAAAAGACAGGTGTCGATGTCCGAGATCGTCCGTGAGGCAATAAATGAGATCGTCCAGGAAGCTGAAGCTGAGAGTTATGATGCAAAGGTTCTTGGGGGGAAAAAGACACAGGACAATAGATAAATATAACGACAAAGCAGGTGAGCAGCCGAGAGATTATCAGTATCCCGGCGGTTCACCTGCTTTATTTTATAATTGGGTTTATAATGTATATCCGTTTTGTTTGAGAAGCTCTCTTGCAGAGTCAATGGAATCATTGCCAGTAGCATTTTTTATAGGGGCAAATTCCTTCTCGCGCTCAACCTCAAATGGAAGACATGTGCCCATGAATGCAATCATGTCTAGAGCCAGAGTTTCAAACTTGTATCCGTTAGGCTCGGCAGGCTTTACAATGTCACCATTCTTGTCAACATATGGGATGGCTTTCTTCACGATGTGTAGAGGCATGCTTTCATTCATGATCTTCATAAGTCTGTCGACAGGAAAGATGTAGTTGAGGGTAACACCGTAATTGTATGCGTAATCTCCATTTTCATCGCGCTGGTTGCGCATCTCATCTGTGAGCTCATAGTACTCAACGATGTATGGCTTTCCGTGGTTTGTGCAGAGAACACCGACCTTCTCGTCGGGATAGGCTTTTCTGACAACCTTTCCGCCGGAGAGGTAGCCTTCCTTGATGACTGCACCGAGGAAAATAGGATCTGCGATCCTTTGAAGAACATTGTCAACAGAGAAGACATTGATGTATTTGATATTGTGCTCAGTCAGCTTGCTCAGATGGCCTGCCTTGCAAAGTGAGGAGAACCAGCCACCATTACCGTTAGGGGACATGGCGATACGTCCCTTTTCTTCCAGATAGATCTTGCCGTTGAAGTCAACTGATGGCACCATCTCCTGTTTGAAGAAATGAATATAATCAGGGTTATATCCGAAGTAGTTATGTTCCTTGAAAAATGAAGTCGTATCATCGTGGTTCTTTTCATTAGTCATTATAAAGAAATGTATCCATGTATCGGCAAGCTTTACGATATCCAGTGTGTGCTCAATGAGCAGTTGGAAGATGAACATATCTTTTGTTACGCCCACATTGAAGGTTCCCTTTGGCCCTGAGAATCCAAGACGGGTTCCCTGACCACCAGCTAAAAGTACGAGTGCAAGATCGCCATTTTTTATGGTGTCTATTCCTGCATTCAAGTATGTGTCATGGTTCGCATTGATGGCGTCTAGCTGAAGAGCTGCGACAGGTGCAATGTCGGAATCATTTCCAGAGTTGTTTTTGCCAATCATGTCGATGAGTGAAAAATCGATCTGATCAATCTGGCTTAACAGAGCCTGCTGCTCATCGCTTTTTAATTCATCATAATATCTGAGAAGGTGAAGCTGACCCTTTTCTTCCAGAAGTTTGTATGCGCTTTCGTAATTCATAAAATTCTCCTTAAATAATGTAGATTGTAAATAAATTCTCTCTCCTAGTATTTCTTTCTGATAGCAATTGTGTCCGTAAATACTTTCCAGATATCTCTGAACTTGATCCTTCTGCCGTTTGATAAATCGTCTCTGCTGTAATTAAGCGCTATCGGAGCCTCAGATATTTTGTATCCCTGCTTGTGGGCGGCTACAAGTATCTCAATGTCAAATGCGTATCCATTTATAGTCAGATTTTCAGCTATCGGCTTGATCACCTCGGATTTAAATAACTTGATACCGGTCTGAGTATCGTGGATCCCGAGATTGAAAAGCATCCGGAGCATGACATAATAAGAATAACTCATCATTCTTCTGAGCGGCGGATAGTCAAGTTTGGATTCTGGGTGAAGCTTGGAACCGATGACTATGTCTGCATCGTCATCCTTCATCTGCTTCATGAACTTCTTGAGCAGAGCAGGACTGAGTTCCAGATCAGAATCAAGGAAAGCGATGTATCGGCCACGGGCTGCCTTGATGCCTGTCGTTATAGCGAATCCTTTGCCGTGGTTGTCATTGTATCCTGTGGCTGTAATGTGGGAATCTGCATCAGAAGCCTCCCTTATCAATTGCCAGGTGGAGTCTGAGCTGCCATCGTTTACGGCAATTATCTCATAGCGATGAAGGAAACTGCTGAGTATCTTACTCGTTTCCAGCAGATTATCTTTTATATGCGCTTCTTCATTGTAAGCTGGCATGACTACCGACAAAGTAATATTTGGTGAAATATTCTTTTCAGTTTCCATTTCATTCATTATCTCCCTTGCTATAGACTTAACTCCAATTGTTTTAAACACAATTATTAATAGTATACTTGTAAAAATGATGGGTGTCAAATGAAATACATTTAAGACGTTATGCCTTGGTTTTTAATTTCATTGGGTAATGCTATAGATTATATGTTGTAAAAGCCAAAAATATAATGTATTATATAGCGAGGTAACGACATTTTTAGATATGAAGATAAAAGAGGAGTTCCAATGGATAAAAAGAACAGATTATCAACAGATTATGATGATGAAGATATGAACTGGCTGGATGACGATGACGACTACCTTGAAGAAGGAGGTATTCTGAGTTCATTGTTATTTGGCGATAAAAAGAAGAAAAAGCGCTCCAAAGCGGATTCATCCCGCGATGATGACCGCAGAAGCAGGAGACCGACAGACGTACATGAAAAACGCGAGGAAAAGACGGATGTATCAGAGCCGCGCCGGACTAGAGCAGCTTCTGGAACTCATGGAGAGAGAACTGGCAAGTCGGTGAGATCAGTGCGCCGTGTTGGGGACGAGCAGAGCACAGGTATAGATAATGTCTATATGGATGAAACTGCATCTGCGAGAGATCGTCAGTCGGAAAGACCTGCCAGGAGAAGAAAGATTTCGTCAGACAGGACACCGGTAAGACTGGATGAGGGAACAACTAGAACAGGCAGAACCCCGGTCAGACATGATGAGGAAAAGGCAAAAACTGTCAGAACACATGCTGCGTCAGCGGGGACAGTTGGAGAGTATGATGAATACTACCATGAAAACAGCCGTTCGAGAAAACTGAGAGATGACAGGACAGCCCAGAAGAAAGAGAATGCATCAGGAAAACATACAGGCCGTAGTCAGCGAAGCGGATCTGCATATGCTGCAGACGGCGCCAGGACATCAGTGGACAATCTTCTCAGGGAGGTGAATAACCTCGAGGTGGACAGCAGACAGAGACATGAGGACCTGCGCAGAGAGGCGTGGGAGAGGACTCAGCGCAACGTCGCAAAGGCAAAGGCGGAGGTCGAGCGCCTGGAACTTGAGCGCGAAAAGAATGAGAAAGAGGAAGCGCGCAAGAAAAAAGTCCGCGAGGAGATGGAGAGAAGACAGGCTGAGTCAGAGAAGCAGCGTGAACAGGAGAACACCGAAAAAGAAGTAAGGTCTGTAGCAGACAATAGTGAAGAGGACAATAATAAAACAGAGGTGACTTTAGCAGATACTGCGGAAAAATCAGTTGATATAGGACCAGATGATATGGGTTCAGACGATGCAGGCGGCAAGTCAGAGGCAGTGGAGTCCATTATTTCAGACGATCAGACAGAAGAACCGAATGAAGAGTCAGGTGAAGAGTCAGGTGAAGAGACAGGTGAAGATGACAATATAACATTTTCTGACAATGCAGACGAAAGCAGCACCGAAGAAGAGAAGCCTCGGATGAAGGATAATAGATCTGATATGCTGAACATGGATGCTCTTGAGCAAATAGAGAGGGATATAGACGAGGATAAGCTCAGATATTCAGAGTCAGATACGGAGGATCTAGGACTCGGAGATATTGGCAGGGCACTTGGGTTTGATGCGGTTGATCTTGAGGATGATGAAGAGGAACTGGATGATGACGAAGAGTCAGACAGTGAGAAGTTTTTCAGAGAGAATCTACTCGATGAGGCTGATCCGAAAGTAGTAAATCCAGAGAGAAAGAAGATAAATATAAGCACTAAGGTCTGGGCGATCGCGTTTTTTGTACTGCTGGCATTGTTCATAATGATATGTGTCATATATGTCAAAAATTATGCAAGAATGAAGTACAATGAGATGAATATCAATGAAATCAGTGCAGATCAGCTTCTTGTAAATGATGGTGTAAAAGATGCTACGGCTGGATACAGAACTATAGCGTTGTATGGTGTTGATTCAAGAGATCAGAATATGGATGCCGGAACAAACAGCGACAGTATCATGATAGTGAGCATCAATGAGTCCACGAAAGAGATAAAGCTTGTATCAGTGTACAGGGACACCCTCATGGATATAGCAAGCGGAGCGATGAACAAGTCGCAGAAAGTAAATTATGCTTATCAGCTTGGAGGCGCCGTCACAGCAATAAACACTTTGAATACTAATCTTGATCTCAATATCACAGACTATGTAGCGGTAGATTTCAGTGCCATGGCAAGCATAATCGATGCGGTAGGCGGTGTTAATATTAATGTAGTCGATGATGAGATAAATAATTTCAACAAGAATCTTGCAGAGCAGATAAGTATATCGGGTAAATATTCATCTGGTATAACACAGGCTGGTCAGTATACTCTTGATGGACAGCAGGCGGTTGCGTATTCAAGAATCCGTTCAACAGGCAGCGGTGATATCACGAGAACTGAGAGACAGAGAATAATACTTCTGAAGGTCATCGATAAGCTGATAAAGGCTGACACCAGCTCGCTCAGTGCGTTTGTAGATGTGTCATTCAATAATATATCTACAAGCCTTAATAAGGACAGTATATTGGATCTGGTAAAAGCTGTTGCAAAGTACAGTGTAGTTGACACTGCTGGATTCCCTTTTGCCTATGAAGCAGTAGATATGGCAGAACAGGGCAATTGTCTTGTAGCTGCAGATATGGAGAGCAATGTCCAGGCACTTCATGAATACCTATACGGCAATTCACATTACAAGGTATCAGATACATCAAAGCAGATAAGTGTAAGCCTTGCAAAGGAGACAGGTGTAAGTGCCCAAAAGGTCAAGGTAGAATCAGAAAAGCCGGGAGATGGTATTTCTGACGGAAAGGGTGAGGGTGATCTCAGAACTATAACAGAGCCACCTAAGGGAATGATTCTTGACGAGTGATGAATTAGTACTGATGTGAAATGAACAAATAACATGTATAAATATAGAACCCCCATATGAGTGCATATCAGCATCCATATGGGGGTTTTCTGAAAAAGGGAAAAGTATGGGTGGGGAGAAACGAGTCAGCTGCTTTAAATCACAGAAATGTATAGTGAGATAAATGTGTTTCATGGAAAATGAAACTGAAAATATTTGAGAATTGAGAACAACAAGAGAAAATGAATATACAATAATTCAAAATATATTAAAACTGAAAACTGTCAGACAATTTCCTGAAAAAGTTGTTTACAAACGGTATAAATGGTAGTAATATATCAAAAACGATAAAACACTTGAGAAAAATACAAAATTAGCAACATTTACTTGAGAAACAAAAGCAAAAAGAAAAATATCGTTGTGAATGACAAAAATGCAATAACATGGAAAGGACGGAACAGGACATGATTGAGAATAAGAGAGCAGAGAATACCGGATTATACGACCCAAGCTTTGAACATGATAACTGCGGTATCGGTGCTGTTGTCAATATCAAGGGTATCAAAACTCACGACACAGTTAACAATGCCCTCAAGATAGTTGAGAATCTTGAGCACAGAGCAGGAAAGGATGCAGAGGGCAAGACCGGGGACGGTGTAGGTATACTCCTTCAGATATCACATAAGTTCTTCAGTAAGGCTGTAGCAGAGCTTGGATACGACCTTGGAAAGGAAGGCGATTATGGAATAGGAATGTTCTTCTTTCCACAGAAGGAACTGGCCCGCAAGCAGGCTATGAAGATGTTTGAGGTCATAGTTGAGAAAGAAGGACTTGAGTTTATTTGCTGGAGAGAAGTTCCTACAACACCTGGAATTCTCGGCAAGAAGGCGATAGATGTTATGCCATGTATCATGCAGGCATTTATCAGAAGACCTGAGACAGTAAAGGCAGGTATGGACTTTGACAGAAAGCTCTACTTTGTCAGAAGAATATTCGAGGAGAGCAATGATGACACATATGTTCCGTCACTTTCTAGCAAGACTATAGTATATAAAGGAATGTTCCTCGTCGGTGAACTCAGAATGTTCTACAACGACCTTCAGGATCCTGATTATGAGTCAGCAATAGGACTTGTTCATTCAAGATTCTCAACGAATACAACACCATCATGGCTCAGAGCTCATCCATACAGATATCTGTGCCACAACGGTGAGATCAATACAATAAGAGGAAATGAGGACAAGATGATCGCCCGTGAGGAGACAATGGAGTCGACCATCATGCAGGATGAGATGTACAAGGTTATGCCTGTTCTTGATCCTGATGGTTCAGATTCAGCAAGACTTGATAACTGTCTTGAGTTCCTGGTGCTGAACGGAATACCACTTCCTATGGCAGTCATGATCACGATCCCTGAGCCGTGGGAGAACGACAGAGCTATGAGCCAGGAGAAGAAGGATTTCTATCAGTACTATGCAACTATGATGGAGCCTTGGGATGGTCCTGCTTCTATATTATTCACAGACGGTGAGCTCATGGGAGCAGTTCTTGATAGAAACGGACTGAGACCATCGAGATACTATATAACAGATGATGATTACCTTGTACTTTCATCAGAGGTCGGAGTTCTGGACGTAGATCCATCTAAGATCGTGAAGAAAGACCGACTCAGACCTGGCAAGATGCTTCTTGTCGACACAGTGAATGGACGTCTTATATCTGATGAGGAGATCAAAGAGAAATATGCACTGGCAAAGCCTTATGGAGAGTGGGTAGACAGCAATCTTGTACATCTCGCCGATCTGAAGATCCCGAACATCAGAGTTCAGGAGTACACAGATGAGGAGAGAGCAAGACTTCAGAAGGCATTTGGATATACCTATGAAGACTTCAAGAACACAATATATCCAATGGCAGAGAAAGGTGCAGAGGCTATCAGCGCCATGGGTACTGACACGCCGTTGGCAGTTCTGTCAAATAGTCACAAGCCACTGTTCAATTTCTTCAAGCAGTTATTTGCACAGGTTACAAATCCTCCAATCGATGCGATCAGAGAGGAAGTTGTCACATCCACATCGGTATACCTCGGAAAGGATGGTAATATCCTTGAGGAGAAGCCGGAGAACTGTCATGTGTTGAAGATCAACCATCCAATACTGACAAATACGGATCTTTTGAAGATCAAGAATATGAATGTACCGGGACTTAAGGTTGCGACACTTCCGATTCTTTATTATAAGAACACATCCATGGAGAAGGCTCTCGACAGACTGTTTATCGAGGCCGACAAGCTCTACAGGGACGGTGTAAATATACTCATCCTCTCAGACCGAGGCGTGGATGAGAATCATGTGGCAATACCATCACTCCTTGCAGTATCAGCAATGCAAAAGCATCTGGTACGTACCAAGAAGAGAACCGCGGTTGCAATAATCCTTGAGAGTGCTGATCCAAGAAACGTTCACCACTTCGCAACACTTCTCGGATATGGTGCATGTGCAGTCAACCCTTATCTTGCAATAGAGACGATCAAGCAGATGGTTGACTCACATCTGCTGAACAAGGATTTTAATGCGGCTGTAGATGATTACAACAGTGCAATATGTCATGGAATAGTAAAGATCGCATCCAAGATGGGAGTCTCAACGATCCAGTCATACATGGGTTCACAGATATTTGAGTGTATCGGACTCTCAAAGGATGTTGTGGACAGATATTTTACAAATACAGTAAGCCGTGTTGGTGGCTCCGGAATAAAGGAACTTGAGAAGACCGTTGACGATCTCCATTCATCAGCATTTGATCCACTTGGACTGAACACGAATCTTGCCCTCACAAGCATAGGAGCACACAAGTTCAGAAGCGGCAAGGAGGAGCATCTGTACAATCCTGTCACAATACATCTTCTTCAGGAGGCAACAAGGCGCGGCGATTACAAGCTGTTCAAGCAGTACACAGCAGCGCTCCATGATGAGCAGAAGCCATTCCACCTTAGAGGTCTTATGGACTTCAAGTTTGCTGATAAGCCGGTTCCACTTGATGAGGTTGAACCAGCAAGTGAGATAGTCAAGAGATTCAAGACAGGTGCCATGAGCTACGGAAGTATATCACAGGAGGCACATGAGTGTATGGCCATCGCCATGAACGAGCTGGGCGGTAAGTCCAATTCAGGAGAGGGTGGTGAGTCGATAGAGAGACTTACGATCGGCAAGGATGGCAAGAATAGATGCTCAGCCATCAAGCAGGTAGCATCAGGAAGATTTGGCGTTACATCGAGATACCTTGTGAGCGCCAAGGAGATACAGATCAAGATGGCACAGGGAGCAAAGCCTGGAGAGGGCGGACATCTCCCTGGCGGAAAGGTATATCCTTGGATCGCAAAGACAAGACTTTCAACACCTGGAGTAAGCCTTATCTCTCCACCACCACATCACGATATATATTCGATAGAGGATCTTGCACAGCTCATCTACGACTGCAAGAATGCAAACCGTGATGCGAGAATATCAGTAAAGCTTGTGTCTGAGGCTGGTGTAGGTACAGTAGCGGCCGGTGTTGCAAAGGCCGGAGCACAGGTCATCCTGATCTCAGGTTATGATGGAGGAACAGGAGCAGCACCTAACAACTCCATCCATTATGCAGGCCTTCCTTGGGAGCTTGGACTTGCAGAGACACATCAGACACTTATCATGAACGACCTCAGAAATAAGGTTATCCTTGAGGCTGATGGTAAGCTTATGACAGGACGTGACGTTGCCATAGCTGCAATGCTCGGTGCAGAGGAGTTTGGATTTGCAACAGCACCGCTTGTAACAATGGGCTGTGTCATGATGAGGGTATGTAACCTTGATACGTGTCCTGTCGGCATAGCAACACAGAATCCTGAGCTTAGAAAGAGATTCAGGGGTAAGCCGGAGTATGTGAAGAACTTTATGCTGTTCATAGCAGAGGAGCTTCGTGAGTACATGAGCAAGCTTGGCGTCAGAACAGTTGATGAGCTGGTTGGTCGCTCAGATCTCCTGATGAGCAGCGACAGAGCAGATGAGAGAAATGTAATCCTTGATAAGATAATCAATAATCCATATATGGATATGCCACAGAACAAGGTCAAGTATCATGAGAAGAATATTTATGACTTCCAGCTTGAGAAGACAGTAGATATGAGGATACTCATGAAGAAGCTCGGACCTGCACTTGAGAAGGGACAGAAGAAGAGTGTTGAGCTTGATGTGGTCAATACGGACAGATCTGTTGGAACAATATTCGGATCAGAGATCACCAAGAAATATGGCGAGTCCCTTGATGAGGACACATACATCGTCAAATGTAACGGTGCCGGTGGACAGAGCTTTGGTGCATTCATTCCAAAGGGACTTACACTTGAACTGGTTGGCGACAGCAATGATTACTTCGGCAAGGGTCTGTCAGGTGGCAAGCTGATCGTTTATCCACCACGCTCAGTAAAGTATAAGCATGAGGATAACATCATTATAGGAAACGTTGCACTGTACGGTGCCACAAGTGGTAAGGCATTCATCAATGGTGTTGCAGGCGAGAGATTTGCAGTTCGTAACTCAGGCGCAACAGCGGTCGTTGAGGGTGTTGGAGATCACGGATGTGAATATATGACAGGCGGTAAGGTCGTAGTTCTGGGAACGACAGGCAAGAACTTTGCAGCAGGAATGAGCGGCGGTATCGCATATGTTCTCGATATGGGTAACGATCTGTACAAGAGACTGAACAAAGAGATGATATCCATAGAGGCTGTTACGGATAAGTACGAGGTGAGTGAACTTAAGCAGCTCATCATGGATCATGTAAACTATACCAATTCAGAGATAGGTAAGAGAATCCTTGAGGACTTTGAAGGATACCTGCCAAAGTTTAAGAAGATCATACCAAAGGATTACAAGAAGATGATGAATATGATAGTTGCATTTGAGGAGAAGGGCCTGAGCCGTGAGAAGGCAGCTATCGAAGCATTCTACAAGGTTAAGAACGGAGGTAAGTAGGAATGGGAAAACCAACTGGATTTTTAGAATATGAGAGAAAGACAAGCGCAGAGCTTGCTCCTAAGGACAGAATCAAGAATTTTAACGAATTCCACACTCCGCTTAGCCGTGATGAGCAGAGAAAGCAGGCTGCAAGATGTATGGACTGTGGCGTTCCATTCTGCCAGGCAGGTTTGAATATATGTGGCATGACATCTGGATGTCCTCTGAACAACCTTATCCCTGAGTGGAATGATATGCTCTATAACGACAATCTTGAGCAGGCATTTGCAAGACTCAGCAAGACCAACTGTTTCCCTGAGTTCACAAGCCGTGTGTGCCCGGCGCTCTGCGAGAAGGCATGTACTTGTAACTTGAATGGCGATCCGGTGTCGGTCCGCGAGAATGAGAGAGCCATCATAGAATATGCATTTGCAAATGACCTCGTAAATGATGCTCAGCCAAAGGTTCACTCTGGCAAGAAAGTGGCAGTCATAGGTTCAGGCCCTTCGGGACTTGCAGTGGCGGATCAGCTGATCGGCAGAGGTCATGACGTGACTGTGTATGAGAGAAGCGACAGGCCGGGCGGACTTCTAATGTATGGTATTCCAAACATGAAGCTTGAGAAGCAGATCATAGACAGAAGAATAGATGTCATGAAGAAGAGAGGAATAAAGTTCGTATTAAACACAGAGGTTGCAACCGGAAAGGCATCTGCTAAGGCTGTGTGCCCGAAGGACGACCAGATGACTGGATACCTTAAGAACAAGAACCTCAAGTATGTGAAGGCTGATGATCTGCTCAAGGAATATGACGCAGTTGTGCTTGCCTGTGGAGCAGCAAATCCTAGAGATATCAAGGCACCCGGAAGGGATGCAAAGGGAATCTACTTCGCTGTTGATTTCCTCAAGACAACCACAATGAGTCTTGTCAATTCAGGTTTTGCAGATAAGCAGTTCGTGAGCTGTAAGGGTAAGAATGTTCTTGTCATAGGCGGCGGTGATACAGGAAATGACTGCGTTGGAACAGCGGTCCGCGAGGGCGCTGTCAGCGTGACACAGCTGGAGATGATGCCAAAGGCACCTGACACAAGAACACCTGACAATCCATGGCCGGAGTGGCCGAAGATCTGCAAGACAGATTACGGTCAGCAGGAGGCTATAGCAGTATATGGACATGATCCTAGAATATATGAGACTACAGTAAAGGAATTCATCAAGGACAAGGATGGAAATGTCAAGGCCGCCAAGTGCGTGAAACTCGACTGGAAAAAGAATCCTGAGACTGGAAGAATGTCTATGACAGAGATAGAGGGAAGCGAGTATATCGTTGACTGTGACGTGGTACTCATCGCAGCAGGTTTCCTCGGATGTCAGACATATGTGGCAGAGAGCTTTGGCGTAGAACTCAACGAGAGAACAAATGTCAAGACGCCATGTCCAAACTCATATACAACCAATGTGCCAAAGGTGTTCGTAGCCGGAGATATGCACAGAGGCCAGTCACTTGTAGTATGGGCCATCAGAGAAGGCCGTGAGGCAGCCATGGCAGTTGAAGAGCTGCTGCTCGGATATACAAATCTGCAGTAAAAATAGACGAACTTGGTTCGTTCGCCTTTCGTGTAAATAAAAAAATATCCCTAATACCTATCATGTGATTGAGGTATTAGGGATATTTTTTTCTCTTTTCATTCGATAATTGGGTTGAAAGATACAATAATCAGAATATTATCCTGGAGTGTGGATTTTATATGAAATTAGGATAAATTTATAACTAAAACATTTGAAAGCCAGGTAATATGAAAAAACAATCTGTTATAGAATCCTTTTGTATGTGTGAATTTGTCTCGCAGCCAGCCCATAGAAAACAAAAAAAGATGTATATATACCCCACAATCGATAGTGCAGACGACTGAGGTTTGGCGTTTCTTGCTGAGGCGGAGAGCACAACGTCCTTATCGTGCTCGTAGCCGAATGCATATAGAAACAAGCCAAACTGAAGGTAGTCAAACGTGATTGATGGGTATATATACATCTTTCTGTTTCAATGGGCGTCCGTCTTTCTTAAAGCAGATGATTTACTGGCAGATACATAGGAAGTCCATCCTTGTATTGCAGGGAAACCTCACCTATTATAAGAGGTCTGAGATATGCTTCCATCTCAGGCGTGACATCATTCTTCTCAGGAGTGATCCACTCTAGTGGAATTGTCTTGGCCTGATTTGCGATGAGTGCTACATTTTCAGGCTCGATAATCCACTGGTAAGGGTCGTTTGACACTCTCTTTATGGTTGACATAACTGCGGTCATACCTTCGGCTGCATACTTTACAGCGGCCTGTCCGAGTGCAAATGACTCATTTATATCTGTTCTTGAAGAAATGTGTGCAGCACATCTCTGTAGAACATTCAGTTCGATGGAACGAACCTTTATGTCCATTCTGTCTTTTACCAGACTCTCAAGAGCCTTTCCGGTTCCACTGAGCTGAGCGTGACCGAATTTGTCTGCTACGGCGGATGTTGCGCTGATGTAGTTGCCGTCCTTATCATGAATTCCTTCAGATACTGCGATGATGACACATCTTGATGTCTTTAATACATTCTTGATATCTTCAATGAACTGGTTCTCGTCGAAATCAACCTCTGGAAGATATATGAGATGAGGAGCAAGGCTGTAATCATTTCTTGCAAGGCATGAGGCTGCGGTAAGCCAACCGGCATCACGTCCCATTATCTCTACGATGACAACACTTGGTATATGATAGATGTAGGTATCATGTGCAATTTCCAGCATGGTCGATGCAACGTACTTGGCTGCAGAACCAAATCCAGGCGTATGGTCCGTGAGACACAAATCATTGTCTATGGTCTTAGGTATACCAACTATCTTTACATCTGAGCCGATCTTCTCTGCATATTTGCTGAGCTTGTCAACTGTATCCATGGAATCATTGCCACCGATATAGAAGAAAGCAGCGACCTTGTATTCTTCAAATCTGTCAAATATTATCTCATATGGCTTCGGATCAACCTCAAAATCAGGCAGCTTGTATCTGCATGATCCCAGATACATAGCAGGAGAAAGCTCCAGTGTATTCACAAGCGGGAATTTAGAGAGTGCCATGAGGGAAAGGTCTATGAAATTATTTTCAAGGACTCCCTGTATTCCGTGAATCGCACCATATACTCTTGTAAATTTCTTACTCTTTTTTACTCCATCTATGACACCTGCCAGCGAAGCATTTATCGCTACGGTAGGGCCTCCTGACTGAGCTACTATACAATTGTCTTTCATATCAATTTACTCCTTTGAAATTATTACTCTGGGCTACGAAGAAGTATGCCTATCTTCTTGCGTCCATAAACCATGAGCGCATCCTTTATGATGTCTTGGTTTGCTTGGGTGGTATGGATCTCAACTCTGTCGAGAAGTTCCTCCACATAAGATATCCAAAGATCATATATTTTCTTTTGATTTTTTTCACTGACTGGTGGAAGAGCAGCCTTTGCCTTTTCAAAGTCAGGATCATCATCGGTCATGTAGATGAATGAATCAGGCTTTAAAGCATCCTCGCCGTATGCTGAGACAAAGATGTCCTCCGTTCTCACAAAGCCGCAGTCGTACATCTCTACGATCAGGTCGTGGATGCATTCATCTATGTTGTCAAAGTAGTGGTAGTATCTCAGACGGTATGTCTGATCCACCTCGTCCATATCGTCTTTATTGAGCCAGTATCCTTTGCTTTCGCCCTGCTCCTCCTGAATGAGTTCATCGGCCCATTTGCTCCGGTCTTGGTCAGTTGCCTCTCGGCGTATGGCAAGCCGCTTTCTTATATAGAGGATCGTCAGGAACACAAGTGCAAGAAAAAATAATATCAGCAGTATTACATATCCCATTTGTAGGGTGTTTTTATCCATTTGTATACACCTGCCTTTCATACATAGCCTTGTTATTAATATTAGCTATAGCACTGAAAAATTGCAAAAGTCAGAGATAGCCATAAGTAACTTTATTTTAACACATAGCATGATTATATTTCAAGATGTAGGGAATGATAGCAAACCAGCTTAATGTAATTTTATATTCTGGAATAAATTTGTGAAAATTACCATTTTAGGAAGTTTTTATTCGCTTTTGACTGATAAATTATCCCTAAAAGGTCCTTGAAATAACTAATAAAGCATTTCAGAAGGGTGGTATGTATGATGAATGGATATTTAGAGTATCTAGCAAAGACTGTGCCTGTTATATCTACACGGCAGACAGTGATCAACATTTCGCAGATGGGAAATATTATGGGTGATATGATATATCTTGAGAATGGATATAAGACGGGGTGGCAGATACTGTTATGTCGACGACGATGACTATAGTGTATATGAGTATGATGAAGAGGGCGGTAAAGAAGAGGACGATGATAACAGAGCTTCAGATTGCTTGGCGATAAATATGTCGATCAGTCTTCAGCCGTCAAATGGTATGCCGCATGATTATATAATGCTGACATGTCCACAGAACAGTCCGAATTGTGCAATATTCTATAATATCGCAGGCGATGATGATCTTCAGCTAAAGGTTCAGGCACTGGACATGTGCACTGCCATTTTCACACTGATATGTATAGATGAGAGTCATCAGCGGCTATGGGGGAGCTGCTTGGCGAATCATCACAGTCTTTCGTATCTTGATAAACCAAGTTTTACCTCGTTCATCAGCAGATCGACAGCCTCCTGCGGGTGGGTTATAAGCACGATGAACTGGAATGCAGTATTCCAACCAGACAGGCCTTGAGGTTGCTGGTTATGTTGAGATCACTGCTTTCACGCTTTCCTCGTAATTTATCTGATGACATTATAAAACCTCCGTATGTTTTTGGGTGATGTAGTTGGATATGACAGAAAATATACACTATATATTATTTTATTATACAGTTGCAGGGGAAATCAAGTGATCGTTTTGAAGGATGTTTAATTAGCAGATGTTATACTAGGGGGGATGCTTATGGCAGTTTACATACTCGCAGATATTCATGGAATGTATGATAAGTTTATAAGAATGTTGGACAAGATAAATATGACGGATGAAGATATTTTATATGTACTGGGGGATATGGTAGACAGAGGTCCACATCCGATAAAGGTCGTTCAGAAAATAATGAATATGAAAAATGTGAGGACGCTTATCGGCAATCATGATAGTGGAGTGATTGGAACATTAAAGTTTTTTGCCATGAATGATAGTTACAGGGGAGATACGAGCACGGAGAGGGAATTTCAGACGCTTGATCAGCAGGAAAAAATGAATGTAATAGAGTTCCTGTCTGAACTTCCATATTATTATGATATTAGTGTAAATGATCAACAGTATATTCTTGTACATGGGGGCTTGGGTAATTTTTTCCCAGGTAAATCGCTGGATGAATATACCATAGATGAGATAGTGTGGACGAGACCAGATTTCAGTGTGCCATACTACACTGACAGGATAGTTGTATGTGGCCACACACCGACTCAGCTCATAGAGGAAAATGACAGGCCGGGATATATAATGAAGAAAAATAATTACATTGCAATTGACTGTGGAGCGTGTTTTAGAGGTGGTCGTCTTGCGGCGATATGTCTGGATACAGGGGAGGAGTTCTATGTCTAAACTTGATGTGAAAAATTGTTGCAAGTGGTGTAAAGGTAATGTATAATGAGTTCACAAGCTGAGATGTATTAAGTCTCTTGTGATTTTGAACCTACATTTGAATAAAAGGGATTCCTATATCATTGCATTGAAGTCAAGCCTCGTTATATAAGTTCTAGTGGACGGCTGATATGTAGTTGCGGTTGCCCACCTAGCTCTGCTAGGACTCAAAAGCAAGGGCGCATTTCAGTTTATTACAAAAGACAAAAAAGCAGCATGTATATGCTGCTTTTTCTCTGTAATTGGACGTTTTATAAGAGATGGAGAATGTGATATGCGTATAGACCAACGAAAGAAATGGTATCAAAAGATAAAATACAATAAGAATTTTAAAGTGGTCAGCTTTATAACAGTTATCCTGGTATTTGTGGTTGGATACATGATAATGACAGGCAGGAGCAAAGTGGGGGATGGTACCACTGATGCGGATGGAAGTAATGCTGTTGAGACAATAGTTATACAGGCACCTGACGATCCGACAGAGGACCTTGTGAGGTATGCTGCATATGACGGTGGTGAGAAGCGTGACAGCGATAAGCGTGGCGGCGAAAATATAGAAGAATTTGATTACACGATACAGGGTGCGGGAACAGTGGCAGCTCCAAAGAAGGAGAAGAAGGACACAGATTACTCATACAGGCTGAGCGGATCGGACAGGACTAGCGGAGGTACGGGAGACGGCGGCGCGTCAGTTCTCATAACTGGTATGGAGAATAGTGTCCGTGTCATCCTGACGAATGGCGGAGACTATTATCAGAGTTACGTTGAGTTTTCATGCAGCACAGGCGTAAATGTCACAAGCGATGGCAAGGCAAAAAGTTATAAAGCAGGAGATATCATATCACTTGGAAGTGATGAGAAGGCCTCGAAGATAATTGTCGAGCCTGAGAACTCAGATGGTGTGATAACAGTTTCCAGCCTCAGCAAATCGGGAGGTGCGCCAAGATATCATGGCGCTCTTGATATAACAAAGGATTCATCCGGGTATCTGGTTGTGAATCAGGTCAATATAGAACAGTATCTGTACGGAGTTGTCTCCAGCGAGGTCTCATCAAGCTACAGCATGGAAGCATTAAAGGCTCAGGCCATATGTGCAAGAGGATTTACATACAGAAAGCTCGGCAGCAATTACAGGGGCTATGATGCAGATCTGGATGATACGACAGCGTGTCAGGTATACAACAATTTCCCTGAGACTGACAATTCAATAGCAGCGGTGAATGATACAGTGGGAATCGTTCCTACGTATGATGGAGAGATAATAAACGCAGTATATTTCTCAACTTCATGTGGAACCACGACGACCAGTGATCAGGTGTGGGGAGGCAGTATGCCATACACATGCACGAGAATACAGAATACGGCACTCGATATACCATACTTCAGCGATGAGGCGGCATTTATGGATTTTATGGATGGAAGGACAGACACTGATGTTGTCGAGAGAAATCTTCCTATGTACAGATGGACAGTGAGCTATACAGAGGATGAGATGAGACAGGCTGTGGAGACAGGACTTTCAAGGTGCTCCGATGTATCTGCCACATCGGTAGGCAAGATCACATCAATTGCAGTTACTAGTCGTGATGACAGTGGACTTGTCAAGAAAGTGACAATAACAGGAGATGCAGGAACGGTTACAGTGAGCGGACAGAGCAATATAAGAGTTCTGTTTGCAACTGACGGCAAGGCAATCACGGAGCAGGATGGTTCAGAACTTACAGGCTGGACAGGCGTTCCAAGTAATTTCTATTATGTGAAGAAGGACAGCAGTTCAGGACTTTACATACTCAAGGGTGGCGGATACGGACATGGTGTAGGTATGAGTCAGAACGGCGCAAATGAGCTGGCAAAGCTGGGATATACCGCTGCACAGATCATAAGCCACTACTACAATGGAGCGGTTCTCAGTTCGGTTGAAAGGTAATGGAGAGTTTGTTCATATGAAGATGAAGAAAAGAGCGGTGATCTTGTATCACAAGCTAAGACTGTTTATGGCTGAGATGAATAAAGATCAGGTGTCGGCCTTTGCGGCTCAGTCTGCATTCTTTCTGCTGTTGTCGTTGTTCCCACTTGCAATGACACTTCTCACTTTTGTTAAGTATCTGCCATTTACGGAAGTCCAAGTTGTGGAGATCGTGAGGGAGCTTTTTCCGGAAGAGATAAATTCTAATTTTGAATTTATGTTTGCCGAGATATTCAATAGCAGGAGTTCGCTGATAGCGACGGCTGTGTCAATATTGCTCACGGTGTGGTCTGCATCAAAGGGCACCATGGCCATCGGCAGAGGACTTACATTTATGACTGGCAAGGAAGACAGTGCAAACTATTTTCTGAGAAGAGCTATACACACATTGTATACGCTTATATTCTGTGTGATGATAGTGGCGGTGATGGTCATATATATTCTCGGTGATGTTGTTGTTTCAAAGATACTGGTAAGGCTTGATTCTGTTGAGGGATTTCAGCTGGTGGATACAGTTGTCAATATTCTTTCCATTATAAAGATAGCATTTGCGCCTACGGTATTGTTTGGCGTTATGTTGGTTGCTTACTGGGCACTTCCGGTTGGAAAAGTAAGGATCAAAACAGCTATGCCTGGAGCGGCATTTACGACCATATTGTGGATGCTTCTGTCATTTGGCGTTTCGAGCTACATCAATCTTGTGGGTATAAATACTTACATGTATGGAAGTCTTGCCAGTGTCATACTCCTTGCACTGTGGCTTTATATGTGTATGTATGTCATGCTGATCGGTGCGGAGATCAACAAATTCATGGATAACGGAATCCGTGGAATAAGGAGACGTGCACACAAGGCCGGGCGGAAGAAAAAACGTCTTGAGAAGAAGAAAAAGCGCGCAGAGAAGAAGCGGATGCGCCAGACCAGAAGAGAACTCGTGGTGAATGCAGATGAATTTGACCAGGAGCTGGGGATGGAGAACGCTGAAGGCGTAATGGAAAATGAAAATCCGGATGTGAGTCCAGCCACTGAGAAAAAAGAGGTTGACTAACATCCGCCTGTAGGTATATTATCTCTACAGGCAGTGACGATGCAAAAGATGCGCATGTCGCCATCAGAGAGACCAGGTCAGCGGCTGAAAGCCCGGTCAGGTTAGAGTGCGTATTTAATTTCACATCAGAGCCATCATGGCTGAAGGATTGATGATATCTGCTGATCAGTTGACAGATATTGATTTGTGTAGGTTGTGGCGTGTGACGTGCGACAAACGTCTAATGAGAGTCAGACATATAGCACATATATATGACGGTGCATATAATGAATGTCTGGAATCAGGGTGGTAACGCGGATATAATTCGTCCCTAGTATGTAAAACATGCTGGGGACTTTTTTAGTGTATAAGTCGTTTTCAAAGCACGAGCAGTTTCATGCTTGCATGAAAAACTGCTCATGCTTTAGAAAACACAACAGAAATGAGCGAGCAGCCCGATAGGGCGGAGCGCGAATTACTGTAGGAATTGCGGGAGCCGAAGGCGGAGCAATTCCGAGACTTATACACTAAGCAGAACACTAAGTAGAAATGTATAAAAATTCCTAGAAATAGAAAAAGGAGAAATACGATGAAAGACAAGTTGGAAGCCATCAAGGCAGAGGCTCTTGCGAAGATCGAGAGCGCAGAGGTTGTATCGACACTTAACGATGTGAAGGTGGCGATACTCGGTAAGAAGGGAGAACTCACACAGGTTCTCAAATCAATGAAGGATGTTGCACCGGAGGATAGACCAAAGGTTGGTCAGATGGTAAATGAGGCACGTCAGGCCATCGAGACAGCACTTGATGAGAAGACAAAGTCCATCAACAGAGCACTCCGCGCTGAGAAGATGAAGAGAGAGACCATAGATGTAACACTTCCAGGTGTGAAGAAACTCACCGGACACAGACATCCAAACCAGATAGCACTTGAGGATCTGGAGAGAGTATTCATCGGCATGGGTTACGAGATAGTTGAGGGACCAGAGGTAGAGTATGACAAGTACAACTTCGAACTGCTGAACATTCCTGCAAACCACCCTGCAAAGGATGAGCAGGATACATTCTATGTTACAAAGGATATCCTTCTTCGTACACAGACATCACCTGTTCAGGCAAGAATCATGGAGAAGGGCCATCTTCCGATCAGAATCCTCTCACCTGGACGAGTGTTCAGAGCTGATGAGGTAGATGCGACACATTCACCATCATTCCATCAGGTAGAGGGACTTGTAATAGACAAGGGAATCACTATGGCAGACCTCAAGGGAACACTGGCGCAGTGGGCAAAGGAGTTCTTCGGTGAGAACACAAAGGTCAAGTTCAGACCTCATCACTTCCCATTCACAGAGCCATCAGCAGAGTGTGATATCACATGCTTCAAGTGCGGCGGCAAAGGATGCCGAGTATGTAAGGGCAGTGGCTGGATAGAGATCCTTGGCTGTGGTATGGTTCATCCAAAGGTTCTCCGCGACTGTGGAATAGACCCTGAGGTATATTCAGGATTTGCATTTGGAATCGGACTTGAGAGAGTAACACTTCTCAAGTATGAGATAGATGACATGAGACTTCTCTACGAGAACGATATGAGATTCTTAGACCAGTTTTAATTGTGGGGACGCTGCTGGACGATGAAGGCTTTGAAGCCTAAGCGGATTAAAATGTGTCGAACGTCTGGCAGCTGTCTGCTGATTGACGTAATGTAGTAGAGATTCAATGAGGTTTATGTAGAAAGTAAGATTACACAATTAAAAGGAGAATAGAAGATGAATACACCAATTTCATGGATAAAGGCATATGTTCCTGATCTGGACGTGACAGCTCAGGAGTTTGTAGATGCCATGACTCTCTCAGGATCACATGTAGAGGGTTACGAACAGAAGGATAAGAATCTTGATAAGATCGTTGTCGGCAAGATTCTCACTATGGAGAAGCATCCAGATGCGGACAAGCTTGTAGTGTGTCAGGTAGACGTGGGACAGGCAGAGCCTCTCCAGATAGTGACCGGAGCAAAGAATGTAAAGGTTGATGATCTCATCCCACTTGTACTTGACGGTGGTAAGGTTGCGGCAGCACACGGTGACAACAATGAATACCCTGACGGAATCAAGATCAAGAAGGGTAAGCTCAGAGGAGTTGAGTCAAATGGTATGATGTGCGGTATAGAGGAGCTTGGTTCATCAAGAGACTTTTACCCAGAGGCACCAGAGGATGGCGTGTATGTATTCCCAGAGGAGTCGGGTGTGAAGCCGGGCGATGATGCTGTGAAGGCACTGGGACTCGACGATGTTGTTGTTGAGTACGAGATCACATCCAACAGAGTTGACTGTTTCTCAATGATTGGTATGGCAAGAGAGGCAGCAGCTACATTTGACAAGCCATTTTACCCACCAGTGGTAACAAAGACAGGAAATGACGAGGACGTCAATGACTATATATCAGTAGAGGTAAAGGATCATGACCTCTGCCCTAGATACACAGCAAGGGTTGTCAAGAACCTGAAGATCGGACCTTCACCAAAGTGGATGCAGCAGAGACTTGCTTCACAGGGAATCCGTTCGATCAACAATCTTGTCGATATAACAAACTATGTTATGGAAGAGTACGGACAGCCAATGCACGCATATGATCTCAGCACCATAGCTGGCAACAAGATCGTGGTCCGTCGTGCAAATGACGGAGATACATTTGTAACACTTGATGGACAGGAGAGAAAGCTCGACCATGACGTTCTGATGATCTGTGACGGTGAGAAGGAGATTGGTATCGCTGGAATCATGGGTGGTGAGAACTCCATGGTAACAGACAGTATCGATACACTGCTCTTTGAGGCAGCCTGCTTTGATGGAACAAATATCAGACTTTCATCGAGAAGAATTGGACTTGCAACTGATGCGGCAGCCAAGTTCACAAAGGGACTTGATCCAAATCTTGCAATGGAGGCAATAGACAGGGCATGTCAGCTCATCGAGGAGATGGGCGCAGGTGAGGTAGTCGGCGGAGCTGTTGACGTGTATCCAAATCCTGTACAGGACAAGAAGCTTCCATTTGAGCCTGACAAGATGAATGCGCTTCTCGGAACAGAGGTTGAGCCTGAGAAGATGCTGTACTACTTCGGCAGACTTGGTCTCACATACGATGCAGAGACAAACACTCTGGATGTGCCAAGCTTCAGACAGGATCTGAACTGCATGGCAGATCTGGCAGAGGAGGTTGCAAGATTTTACGGATACGACAACATTCCTGTATCACTTCCAAGAGGTGAGGCAACAGTTGGTAAGCTCCCATACGACCAGATGATCAATGCCATCGCAAGGGATGTCCTTGAGGCAAATGGTTTCTCGGGCGGTATGTGCTACTCATTTGAGAGCCCTAAGGTATTTGACAAGCTGCTTCTTCCTGCTGACAGCGAGTTCAGAAAGACAGTTACAATAGCAAATCCTCTCGGTGAGGACTTCAGTATCATGAGAACAGTATCACTGAACGGTGTTCTCACATCACTGGCAACAAATTATAATAGAAAGAACAAGATTGCAAGACTTTATGAGTTCGGAAATGTATACCTTCCAAAGTCACTTCCACTCACAGAGCTTCCAGAGGAGAGAATGAAGCTGACCATCGGTATGTATGGCCAGGGAGATTTCTTCGATCTCAAGGGTGTTCTCGAGGAACTGACAGATAAGGTTGGACTTAAGGGTCAGGTGACATACGAGCCTGAGTCGGAGTACACATTCCTTCATCCGGGCCGTCAGGCAAAGCTCAAGAAGGGCAAACTGACAATTGGATTTATCGGACAGGTACATCCTGAGGTATGTGACAACTACAACCTTAAGGGTGAGGTATATGTGGCAGTCATCGATATGCCTACACTGGTTATGCTTTCAAACTTCGATACCAAGTACGAGGGAATCGCAAAGTTCCCGGGAAGTACAAGAGACCTGAGTCTTGTTGTGAACAAGGAAATATTTGTCGGACAGATAGAGGAAGTCATAAAGAAATGTGGTGGCAAGCTGCTTGAGAGCTACAAGCTCTTCGATGTATACGAGGGTGAGCAGATCGCAAAGGGCAAGAAGTCAGTGGCTTACACAATGACATTCCGTGCTAAGGATAGAACACTTGAGACGTCAGAGGTCGATGGAATCATTGCCAAGATCCTCAAGGAGCTCGGCAAGCTTGGAATCGAGATCAGAGCGTAATATCTGGGAAGCCAGGCATGCGGTGTAGATTCTGCTTAAGATGATCGATACTATATATTTTAAATACCACCCGGTAACAGATCGCAAATGAGGTGTACCTCAGAAGGTCTGTTACCGGGTGGCATTTTTATGTTGAATGCTGAGAGACGGGATGGTAAGGTATGTAAAAGGATTTTTACACTGTATCCGGGGCAAGGACAAAGCCTTTTGATGGAAAAGATGTGATATGGGTGTTAGCATTTGCTCAGATAGAGAACTCAGAGTGATTGATAAAGGAGGTAAAAGAGGAAAAAACATGGAGATTGGAAATAAGATAAAGGAAGCGAGAAATGGAGCTGGGTTAACCCAGGATCAGGCTGCTGAGAAGATTATGGTTTCGAGGCAGACGATATCCAACTGGGAAAATGGAAAGACCTTGCCAGATATTGCCAGCGTGATCAAAATGAGTGATCTCTATCATATCAGTCTGGATGAACTGTTGAAAGGAGATCAGGATATGATGAAAAAGATAGAGAAGGACACAAATATCGTAAGGTCCAACAGCAGGCTTATCGCTGTGGGCATAGTGGCTATCATAGTGGCTGTCGTTGTCACATTTGCAAGTATCATGACGGGAAATGCGGTGTTGGATTTTCTTGCGGCGGCGCTTCCGTGGGTATTCATGGGGATTGCCCTTGCGTGTTTTCTTGCAACGAGAAAGCCTGATGAGAACACGCCGAAGCTCAGGGTGGCAGGATTTATACCTATCATGATAGGCGTGATGTTTATGATAGGTGGAATATATCTGATGAACGCATGTATGTGGAGAGGGATTGGAATTGGAGCGCTGGTTGTAGGCATTGTATTGAATGGAGTGGGGCTGGTAATTTTATTTTACAGAAAAAAATAGAGATGGAAAGCGTTGTCTGCTGTCCTTGAAATATTTGTGATAGTAGTATAATATGTAACTGTTTGGCAACGGATATATTGTATCTGATGCCAGACAGTTATTTTTGTGCGGACAAGGTATCAGAGAATATGATCACACAAGAAGCAAAGCGGCTGTATAAATTTGAAAACACGTTTTGTGTTTCTCAGAACATGATAGATTAGAAGATGCGAGGAATTACGATATGATGAAATTAACAGATTTTTACTATGATCTGCCACAGGAGCTTATAGCGCAGGATCCACTTCTTAAGAGAAGTGAGTCGCGTCTCATGGTTCTGGACAGGAAGGACAATACGATAGAGCACAAGCATTTTTATGATGTGATAGATTACTTAAATCCAGGGGACTGCCTGGTCATCAATGATACGAAGGTGCTTCCGGCAAGGCTTATGGGAGTTAAGGAGGACACGGGCGCATCCATAGAGGTGCTCTTGTTAAAACGCAAGGATGACTGCACATGGGAGACCCTTGTAAAGCCGGGGAAAAAGTGTAAGGTAGGTGCACGTATAGTGTTTGGATCAGAGTCAAATGAACCTGATCCTGAGACCGGTCTTATAAAGGGTAAATTGGTTGGTGAGGTTGTCGATATCGTTGAGGAGGGCAACAGACTCATCAGATTTGAGTTTGATGGAATATTCGAGGAGATTCTTGACGAGCTGGGACAGATGCCGCTCCCTCCATATATCACACATAGGCTTGAGGACAAGAACAGATATCAGACAGTTTATGCAGAGCATGACGGTTCTGCGGCAGCACCTACCGCCGGACTGCATTTTACAACAGAGCTTCTTGAGCAGATCAAGGCAAAGGGAATAAAGATCGCGCATGTAACACTTCACGTCGGACTTGGAACGTTCAGACCAGTGAAGGAAGAGAACATACTGGATCACCACATGCACTCAGAGTTCTGTATCATAGAGCAGGATGCGGCGGATATGATAAATGAGACAAAGGCAGCAGGCGGAAGAGTTGTGTCCGTAGGAACGACAAGTACCAGAACTCTTGAGTCCATGTCTGACGACGATGGAACAGTACATGCAGGCAGCAAATGGACGGATATATTTATTTATCCGGGATACAAGTTCAAGGTTATTGACGCGCTCATCACGAATTTCCATCTGCCAGAGTCAACGCTTCTGATGCTTGTTTCGGCGCTGTACGACAGAGAGCATATACTTGAGGCGTACAAGGTGGCGGTTGAGGAGAAGTACAGATTCTTCTCATTTGGCGATGCTATGCTGATAAAATAAGATAGCTTGAGATGTGTCCCAGTCACATGGACAGATTGGTATGGATCAATGTTGAACTGACAGGAGATAATTATGGGAAAGAAGATATGTGTTGTGTTTCCAGGTATAGGATATCATAGTGACAAACCATTATTGTACTATGGTAAAAAATATATGTCTGAGAATGGATATGAGATCGTTGATTTAAAATATGGCAAATTGCCGCACGGGCTTGAGAATGCATTTGCTGCAGGATGGGACGTGGTCATTCCTGAGCTTGACAGTATAGACTGGCGGGAGGCAGAGGATATAGTGTTCATGTCTAAGAGCATAGGCACCGTGATAGCAGCGAGATATGCTGCCGAGAAAGACCTCGATGTCAGACATATTTATTTCACGCCTCTTGCAATGACGCTGAAATATGCAGATGGACATGGAATAGCTTTTCATGGCACAGCAGATCCGCTTGCGGATACGGATGAGATAACAAAACTATGTGCGGCAAAGAACATACCTCTTTATAGATATAAAGGCGGAAATCATTCAATAGAGACAAAGGATATTCTATGGAACATAAAAACGCAGAAAGACATAGCGGAAAAGTATATAGATTATTTGAACTTCTAGGTCATACGGAGGGGCAGTTATATATTGCAGAGATAGCAGTGCTCATAACACTGCTTATTGGCACGGCAGTATATATACTGCTCCTTCGTGTCTTGCCGGATACCTCGTGGCTTGAGGGGTGTCAGATACGCCGGTTTACAGGGGTGATATGTCCTGCATGCGGTACGACAAGGGCTGTACTTGCCATGCTCCACGGACATATTCTGACGGCTATGTATTACCATGTGGCGACTGTGTATCTGGCGTGCATCTGCATCATATATTTGGTGGGTAATACGATCAGGCTTGCCACGAATGGCAGGACACCGCTTGTGAGATTTCGGTTGTGGTATGTGTATGTGTGGCTTGGGATATTTGTCGTGGCTTACGTGGTGAAGCTGGTGGTGCCGGGGTACGTGATTTAATGAGCGTAAGTGAGCCAACATGCTTGCATGATTGGCGAGCGGCGAATTGGATCATGATAGTTGCGATAGCAACGGTAAGCACCGTAGGTGCGAATCATGATATAAGGAGTGGTTTCATGAGACTTATGATAAAACAACGGGTATTTGCCTGGACAGATACCTATGATATATACGATGAATGGGGAAACAAAAAATATTTTGTGAAGTCGGAGGCATTTCGGCTGACGCATCAGGTTCACGTATATGACATTGCGGGAAATGAGATAGGTCTTATCAGTCAGAGATTATTCACATTCCTGCCTACATTTGACATCAGTGTGGGTGGCAGACAGTGTGGAAGTATCAGGAAGGAATTTACATTCTTCAAGCCATCGTACAGTATTGAGTATGGTGGATGGCAGTGTGATGGAGATTTCCTTTCGTGGAATTACAGTGTCACAGCCGGAAGCAGGCTGGTGGCAAATATAGCAAAGCAGTTTCTCTCATGGGGAGATACATATACACTTGATATCGCAGATCCGGGTGATGAGATCATGGCACTTATGCTTGTGATTGCCATTGATGCGGCCAATTGTTCGCAGAATAATAATTAATTTTTTAGAATTTTATACAAACATGAAGAAGATAGGAATGTATGAGGAGACAGGCAGGAAATAACCATGAATAAGATACCAAAGTATGTTGTTATCATAGCCTGCATATTGGTAATGGTGGTGTTGCTGCCATTAGGTTATGTTAGATATAAGACGCGTTACGAAGCTGAGCAGATAAGTGTGTCAACGTCTCTAGATGGTGATTATGAGCTTGTGATCTATTCTGTTGGCGACCCGGATTTTCCATTTGGAGCTGCCCATGGAAGACTGGTGCTGAAGGGCAAAGAGAAGACGGTTGCGTATAGGTCATTTGAAGTGGCAAATGATGGTGCAAGATTTGACGAAAGCGATCTAAAGACGACATGGTATATTGATCGTGTGGAGGTGGTAGTGTCTGGCTCTGAACAGCGTGACGAGCTTGTGACCATGCGTTTTAATGGGCAGACCAGCAGTAGACGTCTCACGACCAGATATAGAAGAGAAGATACGGATATAGAAAAAGACAGCGAACAAGACTCTGCGATAACGGAAAAAGCTTCGGGTGACAGCAGGGAGAATGCAGAGAGCTCCACTGATTCCTCTGTTGATCCTGATGTAAATGATCAGCCAGAAAATAAGGAAATTACAGTCGGGTATCAGGCAATCTTTGAGAAATATTCAGATGCCACAGCTGGAAAATTCGAAGTATATTACGGCGCCTCGGAGTCATCATCAAGATGTATATTGTCTGAAAGTGATACTACAGTGGAATACATTGTATATGATGGCAAGTCAGAAAATGAGAAGTGCGGTCTGTATGTAAGGTATCGCGCTGAAAAAGGCGGTGGTGGAACATATGATTATGGCAGCGCCGAAATAAAAGATATCTATGCATATATATTTTCCAGTGGAGAAGTGATAAGCAGTGGGAAAACAGACTGGGAAGATACGGGAACTGATGAGTTTGAGAGGGCAACGGAGTAAGCTGTTGTGAATAGTCCATGAACTGTGGTAAAATGAATTATAAAATAAGACTATTTAAATCATGAATTATATATATAATAAAAAGTATAAAGGCGGTGATTGTATGACAACAGTGAGCACGAAAAGTGGGAAGATAATAAATGTAGTATCAAGAGAAGAAGAAAGTAAAACGTTAACGTTATCGGATCAAGAGATGGATGCCAGAGCTGTTGAGGCGGTTAAAGCTGCAATAAATAAAGCTAAAGTCTGTAAAAAACCCATAGCCGGATATGATAAAGAGAATAAAAAAGCATATATTGAATATGCAAATGGAGAGATAAAATATGCAAAATAGAAAGCCGATGGTTCTTGTTTTTGCTGGTCCAAATGGCTCTGGTAAAAGTACGATAACGTCTTTTTTTGAAAAAGTCGGAAGATACACAAATGCAGACGATATAGTTATGTCGACAGGAATGGATAATATTGATGCAGCAATTCTTGTGGATAAAATGAGATATGAATCCGTAGAAAAAAATGAAGATTTTACATTCGAAACTGTTTTATCATCAGAATATAAAATGGATATACTTAGGAAGGCTAAGGATGAAGGATACTTTATTAAGTGTGTATTTGTGTTGACAATTGATCCTGCAATAAATATTCTGCGAATAGAATCAAGGGTAGCATCGGGGGGGCATGATGTGGAACACATAAAGGTTATAGATAGATATTATAAGTCATTGGGACATATAAAAGAGCTTATAGATATATGCGATATTTTACATGTCTATGATAACACCGAGAGTCCAAAGAGAATTATTCGTAAACATAAAGATGATTTGTCCATATATCCAAATGAATATTGGACAGAGCAGGATATCATTAAATTATTAGGATAAAAAGTAACACAAATAAAGGCGACACAGATGTCTGGTAGGATGCAAAGCATCACAGACTGTAGTGTCGCCTTTATTTGTGCTAAAAATAATCTATATATCTTTAACGTTCCAGTCCCGTCAGATCATCATAAAATCCCGGATATGAGATATTCACACACTCGGCTCCGGTGATGTCAGTATCACCATCGGCGTTTAGTCCTGCGATGGCAAAACTCATGGCGATCCTGTGGTCAAGGTGGCTGTCGATTACGGCTCCATGAAGTGGCTTTCCGCCACGTATGATCATTCCGTCATCGGTTGCGGTTATGTCTGCCCCCATGGCTGAGAGCGCGTTTACCATGACATCTATTCTGTTGGATTCCTTGACCTTGAGCTCCTGGGCATCCCTGATGATAGTCTCACCGTCTGCGAAGCAGGCGAGAACTGCGATGGCAGGGATCTCGTCAATGAGCTTTGGTATGATGGAACCCTCGATGACACAGCCCTTGAGACTTGATGTCTTGACTGTTATGTCAGCGGTTGGCTCACCACATCCGCTTACCACATTGGAGTATTCCATATCGCCGCACATGGCCTTGATTACTTCAAGTATTCCATCTCTGGTCGGGTTGATTCCGACATTCTTGATGGTTATGCATGAGTTCGGAGTGATAAGTCCTGCAACAAGGAAGTAAGCAGCTGATGATATATCTCCAGGTACAATTATCTTCTGTCCAACAAGATTATCCACAGGCTTAACAGTAGCCGTAGTTCCCTCTGCTTTTATATTGCCGCCAAATGACTCAAGCATGAGTTCAGTGTGGTTTCTTGACACATATGGCTCGGTGACACTTGTCTCGCCGTCTGCGTAGAGTCCGGCAAGAAGTACACATGACTTTACCTGTGCTGATGCGACAGGGGAGTTGTAGTGTATTCCATGGAGTTCCTTTCCGTTTATTAGGAGCGGAGCACAGTCGTTACCAAGCTCGGATGTGATGTCAGCACCCATCATGGACAGAGGTGTCATGATCCTTTTCATAGGTCTCTTGCATATCGATGCATCACCTATGAGTCTGCTTGCAAATGGCTGAGCGGCAAGGATACCCGATATAAGCCTAGTGGTTGTTCCGCTGTTGCCGACATCGAGTGTGCCTTCAGGCTTTGACAGTCCATGCAGACCTTTGCCGTGTACAGTAACGACGCTGCCGTCGTAATCAATATCTATTCCCATCTGTCTGAAACAGTTCATCGAGGAAATGCAGTCGGCACCGTTTAAGAATCCGTGTACCTCGGTTATTCCATCTGCGATTGAGCCGAACATGATGGAGCGGTGGGAGATGGATTTGTCTCCCGGTATTGTTATCTCTCCATTAAGTGATTTTACTCTGTTGATCTTCATAAATTCTCAGTATTCCTTTATTCTAGTGTAATATGTTTTACCTATCGGTTATAAATCTTATAGCCTGCGGCCTTAAGCGCATCCTGCGCATTCTTTCTTGATTCTGCATCGTAGAATGAAAGCCTGAGAACACCCTCCTCGTCCTCGCGGTTGTGGGAGACTCCGATATTCTTGAGACTTATCTTTGCCTCAGCGATAAGAGCAGTTACCTTCGCTATTGCACCAGCCTCATCAGTTATATCTACGAACAGTTCATGATGCATTCTGATGACACCGCTGCTGTTGTTAGGAATGGAATCTCTGTAGTCCCTTGCGGATGCAAAAAATGCATTTATCCCAGCCGCATCGCGTTGCTTAATATGATAAATCATTTTGTCTATAAGCTCAACATATTCCTGAAGACCGTTTACGATATTGTCAGGATTTGCCAGAAGAATGTGCTCCCATACCACAGGATTGGAGGATGCGATCCTGGTTATATCCTTGAAACCTCCGGCTGCCAGTGATTTGAAAATATTGTCCGGGCTGTCTGCCGCTGCGACAAGATTGACCAGTGAGGCGGCGATGACATGTGGTACATGACTTATATAAGAAGTTATCCTGTCGTGCTCAACCGGAGAATATATGATAGGTATTGCTCCAAGATCTCCGATAAATGTGGAGAACTCCTCAGTCTTGCCCGGCAGAACCCCATCAGCTGGCGTGATGAAGTAATAGGCGTTCTCTATGAGCCTGTCGGTGGCCGCCTCGTAGCCGGATCTCTCAGAGCCGACCATAGGATGTCCGCCGACAAAATACCTGGCAAGTCCAAGCTCCTGGACTGCTTCGTATATGTCGAGCTTTACGCTTCCAACATCAGTCAGTATGGTGCGGTCTGTAAGGAATGGCCCTAGCTGGCGCAGGTATTCTATATTATAGTGAACCGGTGCGCACAGAAAGATATAGTTGCATTCTGCTATGGTATGGACATCATCTGTATATTCAGTCAGCGTTCCATCGGAGACAGCTTCCTTGAGTGTAGATAGATTATTGTCAAATCCGATTATTCTGTAATCCGGGAAAATGCGGTGGATGGATTTGGCAATAGATCCTCCGATAAGTCCCAGACCGATAAATCCTATTGAAAAATCATTCATTTTACGTTCTCCTTTAACGGTTTGACGCATAAAAGCGTTAAAGTATCTATTGGCGATTATACAGCCTTTTGAATGACAGGGCAAGAGAAGATTCACATTGCGATAAAAAACTTGAATATTAGATGTGGATATTAAGCTAAAATAAGAAGTAAGGGAATTGTATAAGCTGAAGATTTGTACTAAAATCTTTGTGAAGAACGCAGACGATGCACATAAGAAAGGATACTGATGTGTGCGTTTGCCGACCGACCATTATAAGGAGGATAATTTATTATGATAGATACATTATGTAGGCTACTGGACGCAGGTGTTACACAGTTTCATGTTGTGAAGGAATGTGAAGATATATTGCTGGATCATGATTACAGGAAATTAGACATAGGTGAGCGCTGGGAGCTTATGGCAGGTGGAAGATATTATGTAAAACCATATCCATCAATGCTGGTTGCATTTGCAATTGGTGAGGTGCCTGAGTATGGAAGACTGAATATAGGACTTGCCCACACGGATTTTCCGATGCTCAAGATCAAGACACAGCCTGATATGAACAGGTGCGGTTATCAGACGCTCAATGTTGAGCCTTATGGAGGACTTATCAAGGAAACGTGGTTTGACAGACCTCTTGGGATTGCGGGAAAGGTCGTGGTTCAGACAGAGGATCCATTCAGACCGAGGACATATCTGTATGATTCAGAGAGGGCTATGTGTATTGTCCCAAGTCTTGCGCCACACCTGAGAAAAGAGACTACCGGTGATAAGATGAATGTGCAGAAGGAGCTTATACCGGTATATGGGCTGAATGGGCAAAACGTTAAAGAAAAAGATATATTACAATACGTGGTTGATGATCTTGGACTTTTGAAGGATGATATACTGGATTACGATCTGTATCTTTACAATATGGATCACATGGAGATCATTGGGGCAGAAAAAGATATGATAGCATCGCCGAGACTTGATAACATAACATCGGTTTCAGCACTGTTGGATACCATGTGTAAGACTGAAAAAGGTAACTGTATAAATGTGATATCATTGTTTGATAATGAGGAGATAGGCAGTAGATCAAAGCAGGGGGCAGATTCAGTGATGCTGTCTGGAATAGTAGACAGGATCATGAGTGGACTGGATATGGAGGAGAATGATAGAATGCGAATCATGAGGGATGCGTTCATGTTGTCACTGGATGTGGCGCACGCAACACATCCTAATTATCCGGAAAAGAGTGATCCGACTAATCAGATAGTCATGGGATGCGGAGTTGCACTTAAGTCTAGCGCAAGTCAGAGATATGTGTCAGACAGTGAGGCTTCAGCTGTAGTAATGGCTCTTGCAAGAAAAAATGATATAAAAGTTCAGCGTCAGGTGAACCGGTCGGGCATGGCTGGGGGACAGACTCTAGGTCCTATAGCGTCATCGTATCTTCCGGTCAGAGCTGTGGATATGGGAATTCCAATATTGGCGATGCATTCGGCGATGGAACTTGGAAGTGCTGAGGATTACAGCCAGCTCAAAGCTTTATGTTCGGCAGTGTTTGAAATGTAATATATTACATAAGATTATAGAAGAATGAGGTATTTTAGCAATTTACTTGTACAGGTATTACGATTATGTTACAATAAGTTGATCTGTTTTAATATTTATAAGGAGAGACTCGCGATGGCGAGGAAAATCCTTAACAGGAGGATACTCATGAAAAAGAAATATTTAAAATACGCAGTGCTTTGCCTTGGACTTGCATCTATGCTTGCATTTGCGGGATGTGGAAGCAAGAACAGTGATGCAACCACAGCTAAGCCTACAGAGACGGAAGCTACAACAGAAGTGACCACGATGGCTACGACAGAGGCGACCACGGAGGCTCAGCCGGAGAAGGACAAGGATGGATTTACCATTTGCAAGGACAAAGTAAAGACACTAGACTATGTAAATGTCAGAACCACACCATCCACAGACGGTGATGTTTATCAGGAACTTGCAAATGATGTTGAACTCGACAGAGTTGGTTACAACGATGAGTGGAGCAAAGTATCCATAGATGGTGGAGAGTACTATATATTCTCAGAACTTCTTGAGGTCGTTGGCGGAGAGAAGAGTAATGCGTCAGCTGAGGCGGCCACAACAGAGAGTTCATCGGATGACACCACCGAGGCCACAGTTAAGTCCAACGTGGGAAACGGAAGAATGATAGTGATTGATGCCGGACATCAGCAGACGGCAAATGAAGAGAAGGAGCCTATAGGTCCTGCCGCTACAGAGACAAAGGTAAAGGCAACCCCGGGCAATACAGGTGTTTCAACAGGAATAGCTGAGTATGAGCTGAATCTTCAGATAGCAAAGAAGCTTGAGACAGAGCTCACAGCCAGGGGCTACAATGTCAAGATGATCAGAACAAGCAATGATGTGGATATAAGCAATGCTACAAGAGCAGAATATGCAAATAATCTGAACGCTGAGGCTGTCATCAAGATTCATACAAATGGTTCCACAGACAACACAGCAACGGGAGTTATGACTGTGTGTCAGACGTCATCCAACCCATATAATTCAGCAATCTATGACAAATGCAAGGATCTTGCCACAGATGTTCTGGCGGGGCTTATTGCGTCAACCGGCGCAAAGAGTGATGGAATATGGGAGACCGATTCTATGAGTGGCATCAACTGGAGTACAGTACCGGTCACTATAGTTGAGGTTGGATATATGACAACAGCATCTGAGGAGGCACTTCTTGTTACAGATGATTATCAGAACAAGATAGTAAAGGGCATAGCAGACGGACTTGACACATATGTGACAGGTGGCGATTCATCTTCAGATACAGCGACAGGTTCAGCATCAGGTGAAACTTCATCAGAGGAATCATCGATGGAGGCTGCCACAGATCTGACAGAGTAATATCACAGCTCATAGAAGCAGTAATTGGCATAATATATAAAAAATAAAACATCATGCATGTTATACCTCATTGAATATACTGAGTGTTTCAAATCGGGGGAAGGTGCATGATGTTTTTATTTACGCGGAGCAACGAGCTAAAGTCTGAACCTTTACAACATTTATTATATGGTATGCGATAGCGCAGATACCTCCTCCGGGGTCAGCTCCCGGTAACTGCCTGTTGGCAGATCGTCTGCTATGTGCAAGTTGCCCATGGATATGCGTTTTAGAAATGTGACGGACATATTCACGGCCTGGAACATTCTCTTGACCTGGTGGAAACGTCCTTCAGTGATGGTCAGTTCTATGCGGGAGCTGCCCGTACTGCGGTCTGCCTCAATGATCTTGAGACTGGCAGGGAGAGTTGGAGTGTCGTCGCCGATATCGATCCCCTGCTTAAAGAGGGATATTGTCTGGTCGTCCACATATCCATCGATATCTGCATAATAGGTCTTAGCGATGTGGTGAGCGGGAGATAGCAGATGGTGAGCCAGCCGACCGTCATTTGTGATTATAAGAAGTCCTTCTGTATCAAGGTCAAGTCTTCCCACGGGAAAAAGGTCCTTTGTATTTTCTCCCTTTAACAGGTCTATAACAGTCTGGTGAACATTGTCCTTGGTTGCACTCACACACCCTGCCGGTTTATTGAGTAGGAAGTATCTGTATTTGGAATAGCAGAGTTGTTTTCCGTTATATTTTATTGTATCTGTGTCTTCGTTGATCTTCATGTCAGATGAAGCAGCGTTAGTGCCGTTCACTGAAACCATGCCTTTTTTTATGTACTGTTTTACCTGGCTTCGGCTGCCGATATTCATCTCAACAAGAAATTTGTCAAGTCTCATAAGAATTCTCCTTAATGTGTTATCTTTGTTGATATCATAACATGCAGGCTGTTTTATTTCACCAGATTAATGAGAAATATGTAATAAATGCGCTGAGAAAAAATGCGCGTCGTCTATAACCGCGAGTTGTTACAGAACACAACATATCGTTACGCATAGTCGTAAAAAACCACTATAAATTGATGTTTTTTTGTCATATTTGGTTGACACAATTACATGTCTAGTGTATTATATTTAACAGAAATGTAACAAACAGGCGTTGTTTGTAAATAAATGATTACGAAATAAGAATAAGAGTAAATTATTATATTATATGACAGAGGGATAAAAAATGACAAGATCACGTAGTAAAATGGGAAGATTTGTAGATCACATGAGAAGAAATGTACTTAGCTATAAGTACTTAAAGCATAATATACTTATGACATCACTGGTGGTTGTTATCGCACTTTGTATTTTTGCGGTCGTAAGTTTTGGAGAGAATGCAGACCCGTTGGCGGATGAGCTTTACGTCAATGAGAGTGTAACTATAGATCAGAGTAAAGCGGTCATGATGGCTGATGGCAGCGTCGATATGGCTATGGATGCGGCAATCCCGGCAGACAGATATGTGGTTGCCAATGATACCGCAAGAGTAGCAAGCAGCGGGCTGGGAAGCTCGTCGGCGACAACAGAGAGTATAATAGAGAGCACAACAGATAGCACAACAGATAAAGTAACAACAGAGGAGAGTACAACAGAGAAGACAGAGGTTATGGCAGGCGTAACAGCGTCGGTACTCTATGATGGTGTTGACGTATATGCAAAGCAGGCATCAGACTCGGATGCCATTGCGACAGTAAACAGTGGAGAGGTATTTGATGTTGTATCACAGGATGAGAGCTGGATCGGTGTTCAGCTTTATGATGGATCAGTAGGATATATCTCAACAGAGTATGTAAGTGTAGATGCCTCGCTTCAGTAGTGTATAAAGTATCTTTCACCCGGATACAGGCAACATGTTATATGGAACATGGTAATAGGAATTCAACGATATTGTTAAGGTTCCAGATATTCAGAAAGGCATCACAACAAAAAAAGGATTACAGATCAGGAAACGGCAATATGCCGTAGATAAGGTCTGTAATCCTTTTTGCATGTATGGATGTGTGTGCATGAAATAGAAAGTTCTTAATGTTTTAAATTTTTATAGAAAAAGCATGCAAGCTGGGTTCTGTCGCGAAGGCAGAGTTTGTCGAGAATTGAACTTATATAATTCCTAACGGTTCCCTCGCTCAGAAAAAGTCTGGATGCAATCTCTTTGTTGTTTAGTCCGTCAGCTACAAGACGTATAATATCCATTTCCTTGGAGCTTATCTCGTATTGTGTGTCGGCAAATGGTGATCTTTCAACATCAGTAGAGTGTGATTCACTGTGCCCAAGAAGGTCAGGAAGTTTTCCTATTATCTCCTCGCCAAATACGGTCTGTCCGTTGTATACCGCATTTACGGCTGGGGCAATACATTCGAAATTCTGTTTTAGAATATACCCTTTTGCGCCAAGACTCAGAGCTTTGATTATGTACTCATCATCGGAGAAGGTGGTGAGCAGAAGAATCCTTGCATCCGGGTGTGCAGCGATTATGGTTTCCGACGCTTCAAGTCCGTTCATATCTTCCATTCTGATGTCCATGAGAAGGACATCGGGAGAGTATTTGTTGTAAAGCCGGACTGCCTCTGACCCACTGCAGCCGGTGGCAGATACGTGTATATTGTCGTCAGCCTCAAGTATGGTCTGAAGAGACAAGGCCACCAGCTGATCATCGTCAACTATAACTATATTCATATGTCATGATCCCTTCCTTTCATTATTGTTATAAGAAGTCTGAAACCGTTATCGGTGGACAGCTTCAGGCTTCCTCCAAGCATGTTAACTCTCTCCTGTATACTGAAAAGTCCCATTCCCTGACCGCTCATATGTATATCTGTACCGTTGTCTGCGATACTCAGCTGGTAAAAAGCGGGATGCTCGCGCAGGCGTATATCCATATGGTCTCCATTGCTGTGTTTAAGCGTGTTGTTTATAGATTCTTTTACTATGTTGATAAATGAATATTTGACATCCTTAGGTATTTTGTCAGACATATCATAGTCAAGAATGATATCTATATCGTGGACACCTGTAGTTATATCGTTAAGTGCGACACGAAGATTTACAGATTCGTCGTGAAGGTCGTGCACGCTGTTTCTCATGCTGTCCATTGCTGTATCCAGAGTGGATTGCAGCTGTTCCAGAGGTTTTGTCAGTCGTTCATCTTTGTTTATGACCTTGATAGCTCCTGTCTGGAGTATGGATCTTGTCAGCATGTGGCCTACGTTGTCATGTATCTCCCTTGCGATCCTGTTTCGCTCCGACAGGGTTGCGGTGAGCACCATATTGTCCTGGTTCCTAAGCAGCTGGCGGGTATTTTCTGCAACCAGCATATCGTGTTCGGCAGTGTTGTCTCTAAGGGACAGAAGCTCGGAGCGGAGAGAGTCAACATGACAGCTATACACGCTTAATATCAGCGAAAATGCCACAAGACATAACTGCGGGAGAAATACTGCACAGGTATTTTCGGCAACAGTGTAGACAGATAACAATACAAGCAGTGCAGATGAAAAGCGCTGTCTGTATCTGTATATGTCATAGCTTACCAGAGATACAAAAAAGTACATCGGCTCAAGAAAAAAAACGGAGATGAGATAAAGGCATATCAATGTCTCGCACAGATGAGAATATATTCCGCCTTGTATGCTCGTTCTGTCGTATTTGGTTGCTGTGGATGCACTGATGCCTGAAAGCGCCGGATAGATGGCACTTGCGATCATAGACAAAAGAATTGCGGCGATAAGCCTGGTGTCTACAGCAATGTGTTGTGTATATATAAGGACAAACGCTGCAATCAGCAGCAGACCTTTGTTGACGATGTGTTTCATGTTTAAAATCTCCAAAATGTAGAATCTCCGAAATGTAAAATCTCCAAAATGTAAAATCTCCAAAATGTGAATAGATGGATACCATATCACACAGACAAATCAGATGTCCGGCGGTATGTATGCAGCATACTAATACTTTCATTATAAGTAAATATTCTAAAAAAAGGAACATGACAAATGTCACATTGTGAAGATGACGCTGTTCACTGTGAAAACAGATCTGAGGTGTATATAATGGGATTATACAATAAAGAATGCAAGCGCACGGGTATTGCAAACTGTCATGATTGCAAATGGAGACAATAAGCGTAAAAGTATCGTGTTAAAACAGGAGGGCATACATGAGTAATTCGGGAAATGCAATAGAAGTTACGAATCTGGTGAAGAGATATAAGGATCTGCTGGCGCTGGATCATTTCAGTCTTACGGTGAAAGAAGGGGAGATACTGGGGCTTCTTGGCCCAAATGGATCTGGAAAAACGACAACTATAAACTGTATATTGTCCCTGCTCACATTTGACAAGGGGGACATAAAAGTATTTGGAAAAGAGATGAAGCCAGACAGCTACGATATCAAGAGGGAGATCGGAGTCGTAATGCAGGATGTGGCGGTGTTCGATGAACTGACAGTGTACGAGAACATTGATTACTTCTGCGGTTTATATATAAAGGATAAGGAGAAGAGACGAAAGTGCGTTGAGGAGACCATAGATTTCGTGGACATAGCGGACTACAGAAAGTTCATGCCTAAAAAACTTTCAGGCGGACTTCTCAGAAGATTGAATATAGCCTGTGGAATAGCACATAAGCCAAAACTTATATTTTTCGATGAGCCGACAGTGGCAGTTGATCCGCAGAGCCGCAACAGAATACTTGAGGGGATAAAACGTCTGAATGAGGAAGGCGCGACCATCGTGTACACTTCTCATTATATGGAGGAGGTAGAGCAGATCTGCGACAGGATAGTCATCATGGACAAAGGTAAATCTGTTGCAGTCGGAACGAAGGATGAGCTCAAGAAGATGATCAAGAATACAGAGACCATAAAGGTTGAAGTGCTTGGACTTACAGGCGAACAGATGTCGGAGCTTCGCAGTCAGCCACATGTGTATGAGAACGAATATAACGGAGGCATGCTTACACTTAGATATTCCGGCGGAAGACACAATCTGGTGAGGCTCATGGAATTTTTCAAGGAGCACGACATATCATTTGGCAGGGTTGTCACGGAGCTCCCAACGCTTAATGATGTATTCCTGGAGATCACAGGCAAGGAGCTCAGAGACTGATTTGAATGTAAGTTGGATTATGGATTTGTTGAAGAAACAAATATTTGTATATTTCAGATGAACCGGGATTAAAAGGAGAGAAATATGTTTATACGGGATTTCCTATATACGATAAAGATATTGATGCGTGCCAAGGTGTCTATTTTCTGGACACTGGTATTTCCGATACTGCTTGCCACATTTATGTACATGGCATTTGGCAACATATATGAACAGGATGAGATGTTTAGTAATATCAAGGTGGCGGTGGTCACTGAGGATGAATCGGCAAATGGACTTAATTATATGCTGGATGCGCTGTCGGATGGCGATGACGCCCTTCTGTCGGTTACGAGGCTGAGCGAAAGCGATGCGGAAAAGTCACTGGCTGATGAAGAGGTCGAGGGCATCATATATACGGATGATGTGAAGCTCACGGTTGCGGAGAGTTCTGTCAATGCGAGCATACTTGAGACAGTGCTTTCTGAGTACAAGCAGTACGAGCATGCACTTAAGGATATATATAAGGATGGCATTGGACTCCAACAGTATATGTCTGGGACTTCCGGCGTGGGTGATATGTCGAACCTTGTGGAAAAGCTCTCAGAACAGAGATCATATTATACGGAGAAAGCCAGCACCGAGGGCAGTCAGAACGTGTATAACAATTATTTCTATGCCATATTTGCCATGAGCTGTCTGTTTGCATCACTTTCATCTATAGAGATGATGAGCAATCTTCAGGCAAATGTGAGCGCTACGGGAAAGAGAAAAAATGTGTCCCCACAGAGAAAAATGACATTTGTTTTGGCAGAGTTTGCTGCACTGCTGCTTATACATTTTGTGGTCGAGGTCATAAGCTTTATATACATGTCCTGCATCGGAGTGGATTTTGGCGACAGAGTATGGGAGATCCTGCTTACTCTGTTTGTGGGCTGCTTTATCGGTTTGGCAATTGGAGTCATAGTTGGGGCTATATCAAAGCTTGCTGAGGGGACCAAGATAGGTATTGTGATCGGAATATCCATGGTGATGTCCATCCTTTCTGATCTGTGTATTAACGGGATAAAGTATGAGATACAGCAGCACGTGCCGATTATAAATAAACTCAATCCCGCGGCTCTGATATCGGATTCATTCTATGCGCTGAATGTTTACAGTGACCACCAGGTTTTCACTGAGAATATCGTCATAATGACTATTGAGGCTGTGGTGCTCATAGCAGTTGGGATTCTCATGGTAAGGAGGAACAGATATGCAAGTGTTTAAATCTTTTTTCAAGGTTTTGAGAAAATATATTGGGCAGATGATCATGTATGTGGGAATCCTGTGTGGAGTCATGATTGTGTTCATCAATGTGGGAAACACAGATCCACAGAACTATTATAAGGATAAAACGATCAAATATGCGGCGAGCGATGAGGATGGCAGTGAGATGAGCAGAAAATTGATGGCTTACCTGAGTGATACGCAGCAGCTTGTAGATGGCGTTGATATGGACGAACGAGGTATTCAGGATGCTCTCTACAACAGGGCGGTGGATTGTGTGATCAGGATACCAGATGGCTTTGGCGATGCATGGGCAAATGATATTGCGGATGGTCTGCTTGAGATAACGACTATCCCCGGAAGTCAGGCGTCCATGCTGTTTGAGACAAGGCTTGACAGCTACATGAATATGGTGTCTCTGTACAAGAGGGCCGGAGATGATGTGAACGATGCCGATAAGAGAGCGAGGATGGCACTTGAGCAGAAGGCTGAAGTCGATATGGCTGAAGGAAAGACCGCAGGACATTCCATGTTATATAATTTTTACAACTATCTGGGGTGGGTCATGATCTGCGTTATGGTAATTGGGGTAGCGCCTGTTTTGCAGGTATATAACAGGAAAAAGCTTAGAGCGAGAATAGAGTGCTCATCATACAAATTTTTCAGGCTGAACAGGGAACTTGTCCTGGGGATGATGTTTACTGGATGCGTATTGTCTGTAGTATTTATAGCACTTTCCAGAATACTTATAAAATATGATATAGTCTCAGCAAGGGGCGGAATGTTCATACTCAATATGCTGGTGTATGCCTGTGTAGCACTCTCGCTGGCATTTCTAGTTAGCAAGCTTACCCAGAATGAACAGATTCTTTCCATGTGTGCTAATGTCATATCACTTGGAATGGCATTCCTCTGCGGGATATTTGTGCCGAGAGAGTTCTTAAGTGACACTGTGATGGCGATAGCACATTTTCTCCCGGCATACTGGTATGCAAATGCGACAGACGCCATCGACAATTTCACATCTGGCAGTTCGGTGATAGGAATATTTGTGAGCATGGGAGTACAGGTGCTCTTTGCCGTTCTGTTCACACTTGTTGGAGTGATCGTTGACAGGTACAAGACCGCCGGCAGGGCTATGGCTTAGAAAAATTAATAATATTTTTTGTTTGACGCGCGTCAAATACGTATGTATTATGTATGTATAGTATTTGACGCGCGTCAAATACTATACAAGCAGTACTATTTAATTATTGGATGTGTCAAAGGAGGATATGAATGAAAATAATACACGAAAAACAGGATCTTACATTCCTTCGATGGTCTCATATAAGGAGTTCAAGTGGAACTGCAGGAACTTTTTTAAAGTCGGAATCCAATTTGGATGGGAGTAAGATATATTATAAACTTTCAAGATTTGATCCATTAAATGGCGTAGTTGGACATGAGTGTGTAAATGAGTTGATAGTGGATAGACTGCTCACAGTTCTTGGGGTGGAACACCTGGATTATGAGTTGATAAACAGCCGTATAGAAATAGAGGGAAAAGCGTATGACACTTACCTGTGTGCCTCTAAAGACTTTAAGGAGCGCGGTGAAAGCAAGCTGGCACTTGATGATTATTATAGACTAAATGCGATAAAGGGAGAGAGCCGCTATGATTTTTGTGTGAGATGTGGCTGGAAAGAATATATAGACCGTATGATCGTACTTGATTATATTATCCTGAACAGGGATCGCCATGGGGCAAATATAGAGGTGCTTCGAAATTCAAGGAAGAGAACGATAAGGATGGCTCCGTTGTTCGATCATGGTTTATCTCTTTTGTGTTTTTGCAATTCCGATGAGGAAGTGTCAGAAACAGATATTATGGAAGATAAGAGATGCCAGAATTTTATTGGTGGATTTTCATGTCAGGAGAACTTGAAACTAATAGGAGAAAAAAAGGATGTTTTCCCAAATAAGCTTTATATAACAGATAAAGAGTTTATTTTTGACGGACTTAGAGGCGTAGTGTCAGATGTATTTATAGACACAGTATGGAACATGATATATAAGAGGTACAAGGTTTATGAAAATCTTTGAAATTATAGATGGCGACAAGGAGAAAACTGTAGGAGCACTTCTCTATTTTGAGAAGGGGCGCACATGTATAGTTGAATTACAGGAATATCTGGATGAATGGTCAGCACCATTTTTATTTGCAAGCTATGTGAAGAATAAGGTATATACAATACCGAGAGATGTGAGCGCCCTGTGGGTAAGGGGGAGGGTGATCCCAAGTGGCAGGCAGAATATATCAGATATACTTAAAGTTCATCACCTCAAGGAATACGACGAAATGAAATTTCTTGAAATATCCGAGGGAAGATGTTCACAGGACGAAATGTATATCAGGCAGCTTGATAAGCTCCCGGAATTTGTAGTTGAACGCCAGCAAAAAAATCTGTCGGAGTGTGTTATTTTGGGTGCATATAATATTTTGTGCTTTTTCGCAGATGGTAATACGAGAAAAATAGATTTGAAAAATATATCAAAAAAAGATAGTGAAGCACAGCCGATTGACAGGCTGGCTGGATTGGATAAAGTTCTGGAAAATGACAGACTTTACAGGTCCGGTAAGCTTGGCACTGGAGGGTACTTTGTCACATTCAATGATTCGATTGATGTTCCTACAGACATTTTGTATGAGTCAGGAGAGAAGGTTCCTCTTGGACTTGAGGATTTTAAGACATTTGTAAGACGTAACATTATTGATACGACAGAAAGCTGTGAAATGCTTGAGTGTTCAAGACAGAATATTTCATATATGGTGAACCAGGAACAGATGTCAGCGGTGAAAGAGGATGTCCGGGGAAATCTGTATCTTAAAGGAGAGGTACTTTCAAATAGGTGGTAAGAACAATATTACACTGGAAGTTATGAGGCATGGTCTGTTATAATAAAAAACGGAGGGAGTTTAGGAGGAACGAGAAAGTGCTTAAAAAGAAAGTGCTGAAACAGAACAACTTACTCAGACTGCAGAAGAGACTTGCAGTGGTTATGCTGGCCCTTACACTTGGACTCGGTACAGGGTGCGGCAAAGCAGATGACGGAGCGGACGGTGCTGCGTCGTCAGAGGCAGAGACTTTGGCGGATGACCAGACAAACGATCAGGCAGATGCCGGAGCATCAGAAGAAGATGGACAGGAGTCCAATAATGAAGAAACAGTAGAAAATGGACAGGAGTCAAAAAAAGCTGCGGAAGACAAGGATGAGCCCTATGTAGAGGGAACATACTCAAGTGATTCGTATGACGTGGCGGAATTTACGGCAGAGCCTCGTAAGAAGACCAACGAAGAGGGTAATCGCGGTGTGTATTACGAGATATTTGTCAGATCATTTGCCGATTCAGACGGTGATGGTATAGGCGATCTGAATGGCGTCACGGAGAAGCTTGACTATCTGCAGGAGCTCGGAATCGATGGGATATGGCTCATGCCGATCACAGCATCCGATACCTACCACGGATATTCAGTGACGGATTATGTGATGGTGAATCCCGATTACGGAACAGAGGATGATCTTAAGAGATTGCTTGACGAAGCACACAGCAGAGATATGAAAGTCATCATGGATCTGGTCATCAATCACACTAGTATCAATCATCCGTGGTTTCAGGCGGCAAAGTCCGATGAGAACAGCGAGTACAGAGATTATTACAGGTGGGTGTACAAGACCGACAAGAAAGACTGCAATCATCTTCTCGACAAATCAAGCTGGGGGGATATGGTGTGGCACCAGGAAGGAGACTTCTATTATTATGGTGTGTTCGGCGCGGATATGCCGGACCTAAACTACAACAATCCGGATGTTAGACAGGCTGCGAATGATGCCGCCGGTCACTGGTTAGAGCTTGGTCTTGATGGTTTCCGTATGGACGCCGCAGTTCATATCTATGGGGCACACGAGTTCAAGCAGCAGGAAGATTCTGAAACGGCAAATATCACCTGGTGGAACGAATTTGCCAGTTATTGTGAGAGCATAAATCCTGATGTATACCTGGTGGGGGAGGTATGGCAGGATGACAAGGTGCTGGAAAATTATGTCCAGCCATTTGACACAAAGTTTGATTTTGCAATTCAGCAGAAGATACTGAACTGCGTACAGAAAGGCATGGCGGTGCCAGGCTTTGGTGATTCTCTTTCCGTGGCGATAGAGAATATACAGAATAAATATGACGGCGTGGATGCCAACTATCTGAATGGAATATTTGGAGCAAATCATGATCAGGACAGGATAGCATCGTCGGTGAACAGCCTGGATAAGGCGAGACAGATTGCGGCAGTATATATGACGCTTCCAGGCAATCCATATATCTACTATGGCGAGGAACTTGAAATGTACGGTAGCAAGCCGGATGAGATGATAAGGACGCCTTTCCTGTGGGGAAGTGACAGTACATACAACACGTCGTGGGAAAAGGACGATCAGAATGCAGAGACAAAGGGACTTGACCAACAGATGGAAGATCCGGATTCAATGTATTCATATTACAAGACATTGATAGCATTGAGAAAGGACAATCCTGCACTTATGAAAGGAAGCTACAGAGCGGCATCGCTCACAAGTGACAGTGTGACAGCATACTTCCGTGAGACGGATGGACAGAAACTGCTGGTGGTGCACAACTTTGCAGAGGGCGATCAGACGGTATCACTTGCTGAGTGCGGAGACATAACAGTCACAGATGTACTTTATTCAAGCTCAGGTGAGACAGGTGTGTCAGACCTTAGTTCAGTGAAATTAGCTGGAAATGAGAGCGTGGTGCTTGAGCTTGGTGAGTAAATAAAAAATCCCAATTTAAAGGAGGCTCTCCATGAAGAAAATACTAATAACGGGTGGCACGGTATTTGTAAGCCGGTATGCGGCACAATATTTTGTGGACAAAGGCTATGAGGTGTATGTGGTCAACAGAAATTCAAGGCCGCAGGTTCCAGGTGTGAAGCTTATAGAAGCGGACAGGCACGACCTGGGAGACAAACTCAAAGACATCTACTTTGATGTTGTGGCGGACATAACTGCATATAATGCAGAAGATATCACAGACTTATGTGACAGCATTGGTTCCTTTGGCCAGTATATCATGATCAGCTCAAGTGCAGTGTATCCAGAGTATGGAGATCAGCCATTCCGTGAAGATTCAGAACGGGCACTCAACAGATACTGGGGGTCATATGGTACGGATAAGATCGATGCGGAGGATGCATTACTTGACAGAGTGAGTGATGCTTACATACTCAGACCACCATATATTTATGGACCTATGAACAATGTATACAGGGAGGCTTTTGTATTTGACTGCGCCAGGGCGGACAGGCCATTTTATCTGCCCGGAGATGGTGGAATGAAGTTGCAGTTCTTCCATGTGAAGGATCTCTGTATCCTGATGGAGAGAGTAATAGAGGAAAAGCCGGAGACTCATATCATGAATGTGGGAAATGTGGAGCCGGTCACTATAAAAGATTGGGTGACGATGTGTTACGCCTGCTTTGATAAGATCCCTGCGTTTGTAAATGTCAGTGAGGATATAGAACAGAGAAATTATTTCAGTTTTTATAACTATGAATATTATCTCGATGTGCAGCAGCAGAACAAAATATACCCGGAGACAATATCATTGGAAGATGGATTGAAAGAATGCGCAGAGTGGTATGTGGAAAATGAATCAGAAGTTGGGAAAAAGTCATATATGGAATATATAGACTGTAATTTAAAATAATGTACGTTGGTGCAGCGATATTGTAAATGATATGTATTTAGGGAGATCTGGAGCTTCGGCTCTGGATCTTTTTTTATAGATATACATTCAAATATCGTCGAGATATACGATGTGTATAAATTCATTAAGAAAGTGTAAATTCGTTATAAGTGGGTTTACATCTTCGCTAGCATTGATATAATGCAGATACATAGTGAGAGAGTTCTTGACAATGATGGAGTTTTACTCATTGTTCTCAAATAAGATTTTAGTTCTTTTTTAGTAGAAATAAGTGATCTGAAATTTCTATAGTTTAATTTCCATAATGATTTTTGGCAAATATAAAATAATAAAGGAGTTACTGAATGATAAAAAACAGGAATGTTAGTATAATAACGGACGAAAATAATAATCAAATAGTAATTATTAATGACAAAAAATTTAAAGGCTTATCAAAAGATGATTGGCAGCAGATAGAAAAATACTTAAAAGGCTATATATCGGATTGTTATGAAATTACAGAAACAAATGATGTTGTTTATATTGGAAAAGAATTTCCGTCTGAATATGCAGGTTCGAAAGGCAGAATTGCATTAAAAGGTGCAAGAAAAAAGGCAAAGGCATCAGCATCACAGGGAATTCCAGAGCTAATAAAAATAGCCAAAAATCCACGTTGGGAAGAGAATAAAGAGCAAAAGCATAATAAAGATGCTAAATATGGTTGGTATAGATATGATTATAAGGTTTGGACTGCCTGTGTATGATGATAAAACGGGCAATTTAGATAGATATAATATATTCACAGCTATTCTTCTTATAAAACATTCAGAGGATGGTAATAAGTACCTGCATGATATTACCACAATAAAAAAAGAAACGAGCAGCCCGCTTGAGTCGTAAAACTGTACGGTGAAAACCCATTTCTTTTGATATATTTTATTTCAGTCTTTTTGTTTTGTCAAGAAAAAAACATCCTCCATCATATTCATAACGAGTATGATGGGGGATGTTTCATGTCTACACTATAATAAATTACTTATTGTTAGCGTTGTCCTTCTCCTCACGCTTCTGATCCATCATAGCACGAACCTTCATTGAAAGACCGAACAGGTTGATGAAACCTGAAGCATCCTTGTGATCGTAGAGGTCGCCAGTTGTGAATGAAGCAAGGCTCTCTGAGTACAGAGTATAATCTGATGTAGTACCAGCCTTGATGATGTTACCCTTGTAGAGCTTCATCTTTACATGACCAGTTACACGCTCCTCAGTCTTGGCAACAAATGCTGAAAGGCTCTCGCGGAGAGTGCAGAACCACTTTCCTTCATATACAAGTGCTGCGAACTTTGTTCCGACAAGCTTCTTGTACTCCATGGTATCACGGTCAAGTGTGAGCTCCTCAAGCTGCTTGTGAGCCTCTGTGAGGATAGTTCCACCAGGTGTCTCGTATACACCACGTGACTTCATGCCGACAACACGGTTCTCAACGATATCGATGATACCGATACCGTGCTTTCCGCCGAGCTTGTTCAGCTCACGGATGATATCAGAAGTCTTCATCTTCTTGCCGTTGAGTGCTACAGGGTAGCCCTTCTCGAAGTCAAGATCGATGTATTCAGGCTCATCAGGTGCCTTCTCAGGTGTAACTGAGAGAACCAGAAGGTCATCGTAGTTTGGCTCATTTGCAGGATTCTCAAGCTCAAGGCCCTCATGGCTGATGTGCCAGATGTTACGGTCACGGCTGTAAGAATGCTTTGCATCAAATGGAAGATCGATGCCGTGTGCCTTACAGAATGCGATCTCATCCTCACGTGACTGCATAGTCCACTCAGGCTGTCTCCATGTAGCGATAACCTTGATGTCCGGTGCAAGAGCTTTGATAGAAAGCTCAAAACGAAGCTGGTCGTTACCCTTACCTGTAGCTCCGTGGCAGATGGCAACAGCGCCTTCCTTACGTGCAACCTCAACAAGCTTCTTTGCAATAATAGGTCTTGCAAATGAAGTACCGAGAAGATACTTGTTCTCATATACAGCGTCAGCCTGAACTGTTGGCATGATGTACTCGTCACAGAGCTCATCTACAACATCGATGATGTAAAGCTTCTCAGCTCCTGAATACTTTGCTCTCTCGTCAAGTCCCTCAAGCTCGCTCTCCTGACCTACATCTATACATGCACAGATAACATCGTATCCGTATGTCTCCTTTAACCATGGGATGATGGCAGTGGTATCAAGACCGCCTGAATAAGCCAGTACAACTTTTTCTTTAGCCATTTTAATAAATCCTCCTATAAATATAGTGTTTTGAAAAATTACTTTATAATATATTCCATTTTTCGCCTACATGAACTATACAACGCAAATGTATATTATGCAAGCAATTTTTCAAAATATCCATTCAATCAGCGTATAATATGCATGTGATTTATGCATGTATACATAGCTAAATGGTGGCAAAAACGTTGATAAACCGTATATTTTTAACGATTATGCAAATATTCAAAAAAACCATTGCATAATATGCAATCAAAATGTATAATTATAAAAAGTTTTTTGTAGGAGGTATAACATATCGTCTGATTAGATGAATGTTGACTAGGCTGACTAAGTGGGTATACAATCAAACAGGATATGCCTTAAGACAAATCCGTGGGAATGAAAATATAAATTTTTACATATATATGGAGGCAGTTATGATTAAGGTAGGAATTATCGGATCGACAGGATACGCAGGACAGGAGATAGTAAGAATCCTTCTTGGACATAAGGAAGCGGAGATCGTATGGTACGGTTCAAGAAGCTTTATCGATCAGAAATATTATCAGGTATACGGCAATATGTTCCAGATCGTGGACGCAAAGTGTATGGACGACAACATGGAGGAGCTTGCATCAAAAGTAGACGTCATATTTACAGCTACACCACAGGGACTGTGCGGATCACTGGTGAATGAGGAGATTCTGTCAAAGGTGAAGATCATAGATCTCAGTGCAGATTTCAGAATAAAGGATGTTGCTACTTATGAGAAGTGGTACAAGATAGAGCATAAGAGCCCACAGTTTATTGACGAGGCTGTGTATGGTCTCTGTGAGATCAACAGGGAGGATATAAAGAAGTGCAGACTTCTTGCAAACCCTGGATGCTACACAACATGTTCCATCCTTTCACTCTACCCACTGGTTAAGGAAGGTCTGGTTGATGCCAACTCCATCATTGTTGACGCCAAGTCCGGAACATCAGGTGCAGGAAGAGGCGCGAAGATCGCAAATCTTTACTGTGAGGTCAATGAGAGCATAAAGGCTTATGGAGTTACGACACACAGACATACCCCTGAGATAGAGGAGCAGCTTGGATATGCGAATGGCAGTCCGATAGTTATCAACTTCACTCCACACCTTGTTCCTATGAACAGAGGAATACTTGTGACAGCATATGCCAACCTCAAGGAGAAGGTCGATTACGATACAGTGAGAGCCGCATACGATAAGTACTATGCAAATGAGAGATTTATCAGAGTCCTCGACAAGGATGTATGTCCTGAGACAAGATGGGTTGAGGGCAGCAACTATGTGGATGTCAACTTTAAGATAGATGAGAGAACAAACAGAGTAATCGCCATGGGAGCACTTGATAATCTTGTAAAGGGTGCTGCAGGTCAGGCGGTTCAGAACATGAACATCATGTTTGGATTTGACGAGGCAGAGGGTCTCCGCATGGCTCCTGTTTTCCCATAAATTTGGAAATAAGGTGGTAGGATGAAGATAATTCCGGGAGGCGTGACAGCCCCTGCTGGATTTCGGGCAGCGGGACTACATGTTGGAATAAGAAGAAATAAACTGAAAAAAGACATGGCACTTCTGGTGAGTGATGTTCCTGCACATGTAGCGGGAGCATTTACACAGAACATGGTTCAGGCAGCACCGGTCATATACGACAGGCGGCTTTGTCAGAATGTGGGAATGTGTCAAGCGCTGGTGGTAAACAGCGGTGTGGCAAATACCTGTACCGGAGAGCAGGGAATCCATGATGCGGCGGCCATGGCGACCCATGTAGGTAAGAGCCTTGGCATAGATCCAAGCACGGTTGCGGTGGCTTCTACAGGAGTCATAGGGATGAGACTTCCTATGGATGTCATACAGAGCGGTATAGATATGCTGGTGCCAGAACTTTCATACTCGATAGATGCCGGAGCTGATGCGGCGGAGGCGATAAAGACGACTGATATCTATAAGAAGGAGATAGCCGTAACTTTAGAGATCAAAGGGCAGCAGGTTACCATAGGAGGCATGTGCAAGGGATCCGGAATGATCAATCCAAACCTTGGAACCGTACTCAGCTTCATCACGACAGATCTGAATATCAGCTCAGAGCTGCTGGGCAAGGTGCTTAAGGCTGATGTGGTCGATACATACAACATGGTGTCAGTGGACGGAGATATGTCCACCAACGACACTGTCATGATATTTGCAAATGGTATGGCGGGTAACGAGGAACTGCTGGAGACCGATGAAGACTTTCCTGCATTTGTCGAAGCGATAAGATATATCAACAGAGCATTTGTCAGGGCGATAGCCTCGGACGGAGAGGGCGCTACCAAGATGTTTCAGGTGGATGTGTCGGGTATGCCTGATAAGGATACTGCAAGGCATCTGGCAAAGGCTATAGTAGCCTCCAATCTTGTAAAGTGTGCCATGTACGGAGCCGATGCCAACTGGGGCAGAATAGTATGTGCCATGGGGCAGAGCGGAGTGAAATTCGATCCGTACAGGGTAGATATAGAGATATCCAGTGTGGCAGGACATCTTGAGATTGTAAAGCATGGAGTGACGACGGATTATGATGAGAAAGAAGCCAGTCACATACTCTCAGAGAAACAGATAAAGCTCAAGGCACATATGAATATGGGGGATGAGACAGCCACAGCATGGGGTTGCGATCTCACATATGATTATATCAAGATAAATGCGGATTATAGGAAATAAAATGTAAATTCAAAAATAGACTGTAGTCAATAAAAAGAGACTGACTGAATATGGTGTATTAATCAGCGATATTGATCGGGTTAAACCCTAAAAGATACACATGGAAATACAAGAAATATAATATAGAAGAAAGAAGGACAGAGAAATGGTTATAGGTGATTACACAGTAGATCAGGTAATTGAGAAGGCACAGACACTGATAGAGGCTATGCCGTATATCAAGAAATTTCAGGGCAAGACAGTGGTTGTCAAGTACGGCGGAAGCGCCATGCTTGACGAGAATCTCAAATACAATGTTATAAAGGACGTTGCCATGCTGAAGCTTGTAGGTATGAAACCGGTCATCGTACACGGTGGCGGTAAGGAGATCAGCAAGTGGGTTGAGAAGGTTGGCAAGGAGGCAGAATTTATCAATGGTCTCCGTGTGACAGATGCAGAGACTATGGAGATCGCAGAGATGGTTCTTGGTAAGGTCAACAAGAGCCTTGTAAGCCTCATGCAGAAGATCGGACTTAAGGCAGTTGGAATCAGCGGCAAGGATGGCGGTATGTTCACAGTCAAGAAGAAGTTCCCAGGTGGCAAGGATATAGGTTATGTGGGAGAGATAACAAAGGTTGATACATCACTGCTCACATCGCTCATCGAGGACGATTTCATTCCTGTTATTGCACCTATAGGCGTGGATGAGAATTATGAGGATTACAACATCAATGCGGATGACGCAGCATGTGCAGTTGCCACAGCTCTTGAGGCTGAGAAGCTCGTATTCCTCACAGATATCGAAGGCGTATTCATTGATCCTACAGACAAGTCAACTCTTATCTCAGAGATGGATATACATGAGGCAAAGGACATCATAGAGAAGGGTGTTGTCGGCGGTGGTATGCTTCCAAAGCTTAACAACTGTATCTCAGCCATGGAGAACGGGGTTTCAAGAGTGCATATCCTTGATGGACGTCTCCAGCACTGCCTGCTTCTTGAGTTCTTCACCCAGAAGGGTATCGGAACAGCTATACTCAAGGAGCCATTGTTCTAGGAATGGACAGCATATAATATGATCTAGCAAGGTTGCATTTGCTACTTTGAAAAACAGTATACATCACCATATTTGAGGGGCATCAGATGCTTTGATAAGGGTGACAGTATACTGTTTTTTTGTTGTATTGTAAAAACTATCAATCTGATGTGTAGAAAAGGGTTGTTTTGTGAAAAAAGTAACAAAAATGAAATAAATTAGAAATATATT
>OHEV01000035.1_pt1 | contig 98253 bp, 78 predicted proteins | sample 1567331 | NCBI WGS metagenome assembly OHEV01 (sample SAMEA3879561, study PRJEB24766) | human gut metagenome | biome: human-associated habitat; feature: feces | place: USA | collected 1985/1987 | reverse complement strand
AATATCTTTGGATTTTACTTACAAAAATCATAAAAATATTATTTGATTTTTGTAAACTATACTGTATAAAGTCCTTAAAAGCAAACAGCCTCCGCAGGAAAACTACGGAGGCTGTCACTTCTTATATCAGATATTAGTCAGGGGAGCTTATTAATACATTCCGCCCATTCCGCCTGCACCAGCTGCGGCAGCTGCCATAGCAGCGTCAGCCTGTGGATCCTTCTTGTCTGCAACAAGGCTCTCTGTAGTGAGGACCATTGATGCAACAGAGGCTGCGTTCTGGAGAGCTGAACGTGTTACCTTTGTAGGGTCAACGATACCGGCTGGTATCATGTCAACATACTCGGAAGTATAAGCGTTGAAACCATAGCCGACCTTTCTTGAACGGATTATCTTGTCTATGATAACGCTGCCCTCAAGACCAGCGTTTACAGCGATCTGTCTTACCGGCTCTTCAAGTGCCTTATAAACGATCTGAGCACCTGTCTTTTCGTCGCCGCTGAGTTTGTCAACGAGTTTCTTTACAGCTGGCATAGCGTTGATAAGAGCTGTTCCGCCGCCTGCAACGATACCCTCTTCAACAGCTGCCTTTGTAGCTGCCAAAGCGTCCTCTATTCTCAGTTTCTTTTCCTTCATCTCTACCTCAGTAGCAGCACCGACCTTGATAACAGCTACGCCGCCTGAAAGCTTAGCAAGTCTTTCCTGAAGTTTCTCTCTGTCAAAGTCAGAAGTTGTGTTCTCGATCTGTGACTTGATCTGACCAACTCTTGCCTTGATATCGTCGCTGTTGCCAGCACCGTCAACGATGATAGTGTTCTCTTTCTGAACGACTACCTGTCTTGCTCTGCCAAGCTGCTCCATAGTTGTTTCGCTGAGTTCAAGACCAAGTTCCGAAGAAATTACCTGACCGCCTGTGAGGATAGCGATATCCTGGAGCATCTCTTTTCTTCTGTCGCCAAAGCCAGGAGCCTTGACAGCAACGCAAGTGAAAGTACCTCTCAGCTTGTTTACGATAAGAGTTGAAAGAGCCTCGCCCTCAACGTCCTCGGCGATGATAAGGAGCTTTTTGCCAGCCTTTACGATCTGCTCAAGAAGTGGAAGTATCTCCTGAATGTTAGATATCTTCTTATCTGTGATAAGAATGTAAGCGTCATCAAGGACAGCCTCCATTTTATCTGTATCTGTTACCATATAAGGTGCGATATATCCTCTGTCGAACTGCATACCTTCAACAACTTCGCTGTAAGTTTCAGCAGTCTTTGACTCCTCAAGAGTGATAACGCCGTCGGCAGTTACCTTTTCCATAGCCTCGGCGATAAGCTTACCGATATTCTCATCGGCAGCGGAAACAGCACCAACTCTTGCTATTTCCTCAGAGCCTTCTATCTTCTTTGAGTTTGCGATGATAGTTTCAACGGCAATATCTACAGCCTGATCCATACCCTTTTTAAGTACCATTGGATTAGCACCGGCTGCGATATTCTTCATACCTTCTCTAACAAGAGCCTGAGCAAGCAATGTAGCTGTTGTTGTACCGTCGCCTGCTGCGTCGTTAGTCTTAGTAGCGACTTCCTTTACGAGCTGAGCACCCATATTCTCGAATGGGTCGTCAAGCTCAATTTCCTTAGCGATAGTAACGCCGTCGTTTGTGATGAGCGGAGCACCATACTTCTTATCCAGAACTACGTTTCTGCCCTTAGGTCCCAATGTTATCTTAACTGTATTTGCGAGCTTATCGATACCGCTCTGCAAAGCTTTTCTTGCGTCTTCGCCAAAAATTATATCCTTAGCCATTGTAAATTACCTCCGTTTGATATACTATTTATAATGTAGTTATGCTGTTTTAGTCAACAACTGCGAGAATGTCGTCCATTTTAACGATGATGAACTCTTCGCCGTCCAGCTTTACGTTTGTGCCGCTGTACTTAGAAATGAGCACCTTATCGCCCTTATTAACGCCCATTGTAACGTCCTTTTTACCAGGGCCTACAGCTATTACCTCAGCTACCTCAGGCTTTTCCTTGGCTGAACCTGTAAGAATGATACCGCTCTTTGTGGTTTCCTCAGCCTCTGTCATTTTAACTACAACTCTGTCCTGCAATGGTTTGATTGCCATGATAAGTTCCTCCTTTTATAATACCAATTATAAGCTTTGTAAAATATTGCGAGCTGCTGTATTTTTAGTCTTTTCAGCACTCTCGCCGTTTGATTGTTAGCACTCATTCTTTCTGAGTGCTAATTATATTTTAGCACCTTTTTCGCAAAATTCAAGTCATTTATAGTCATTTGTGGGATTTTTGTATGATTGCACAATATCTATTAAGCTGCAAAATGATTTTGAGAGCATATTGTACAATTTATTGTGGGGTATTGCAGGTCTGAAATCAGATTTTCGGGTGGGGATAAATGTATTAAATGGAGGTATGCGTATCAACAGTATCCATAATTGTAGGGGCTTGGCTCAATTTCGGTTTCACCGAAATACGACAGCCCGTTCGGAGGGGTAACGCCGTGGTTTTGGTATCTTCGATGTTGAATTATTCGGGGTGACATGGTTGTGATAATCTCCGTTAATTCAATGGGCGAGGAATATCAGGACGCCCATTTCTGTGAAACAGAAATTGCGTCGCTCCTCTACAGGTGTGGTGGGATAGTTTTTACAAGTATCGAACCATATTGTCATCGAGGGCTTGTTTCTTCGACGGGCGAACAGCGTTCGCCCCTACAGATTTGTTGCCGTGGGGTTCGTGTTTCAGCCGTTTTTATTCGATTTTCAAGTTACGTTCGGGGTATGACATTTGGTATTATGCCCTAGGTGTTGCATACACAAAATATCACAATGCACGCCCACGTCCTGATACAAGTACTCTACAGCCTGTTCCAGAACCTCTCGTCGGGTTCACTAAGTCGCAGGGCTTGTACGTGCCCGCAAGTATCTAAGACGCTTTCTACTTATCCCTGAAAATCATCCCTTTTGTTGCATAAAAAATGCAACAATTAATGGAATGTTGCCAAATTAAATCATAAATCATTTGTTTGCACAATTTCAGTCGGCTTATTTTATGCACTTATCACACAATATTATGAACAGGATATTGATACAAATGATGTAATTTTATGGTGTTTGTTCAGCTTTACACCACAATTTTAATTTATATCAATATATGCAATTTTGATAAAAAACAGTTGACAAACGGGTGCGATTTGGTGTATCATTATATTGTAATCGTTTTATCGTAAAGATCAAACAATAATACATTCGGAGGTCAAGACAATGGCAGAGTATTTTAAGGATATTCCAAAGATCGAGTACGAGGGTGTGAACTCAACTAATCCGCTCTCATTTAAGTATTATAACCCTGATGAGGTTGTAATGGGCAAGACTATGAGAGAACAGCTGAAGTTCGCTCTTTCATGGTGGCACACAATGGGCGGCGACGGAACTGATATGTTCGGCTGCGGCACAACTGACAAGACTTGGGGCGAGAGCACACCTGAGGCAAGAGCAAAGAAGAAGGTAGACGTTGCTTTCGAGATCATGGACAAGCTTTCTATCGATTATTTCTGTTTCCATGACCGTGACCTTTCACCTGAATATGGTGATCTTGGCACAACTAACGCTAAGCTTGCTGAAGTTGTTGATTACATAGCTGAGAAAATGGCTGCTGACCCTACAAAGAAACTGCTTTGGGGCACAGCGAAGTGTTTCGATCATCCAAGATATATGCATGGTGCAGGTACGTCACCTTCTGCTGATGTTTTTGCATATGCTGCTGCACAGATCAAGAATGCAGTTGACGCTACTATCAAGCTTGGTGGTAAGGGTTATGTATTCTGGGGCGGAAGAGAAGGATATGAGACTCTTCTGAACACAAACATGGGTCTTGAGCTTGACAACATGGCAAGACTTATGAAGATGACAGTTGACTATGCACGTTCAAAGGGTTACACAGGTGATTTCTACATTGAGCCAAAGCCAAAGGAGCCAACAAAGCATCAGTATGATTTTGACACAGCTACAGTTCTTGGATTCCTGAGAAAGTACGGACTTGACAAGGATTTCAAGATGAACATTGAGGCTAACCACGCTACGCTTGCACAGCACACATTCCAGCACGAGCTGAGAGTTGCAAGAGACAACGGTGTATTCGGTTCTATTGACGCAAACCAGGGTGACCCACTGCTCGGTTGGGACACAGACCAGTTCCCTACTAATGCATATGACGCAACGCTTTGTATGTACGAGGTACTGAAGGCAGGCGGATTCACAAACGGTGGTTTGAACTTTGACGCAAAGGCAAGGAGAGGTTCATACACAATGGAGGACATTTTCCTCAGCTACATTGCAGGCATGGACACATTTGCACTTGGTTTGAAGGCAGCTGCAAAGATCATAGAGGACGGCAGACTTGACAAGTTTGTTGATGACAGATATGCAAGCTGGACGACAGGCATTGGTGCGGACATCATTGCCGGCAAGGCTGACATGGAGAGCCTTGAGAAGTATGCAGTTGAGAAGGGTGAAGTTACTGACTCGCTTTCTAGCGGCAGACAGGAATATCTTGAGAGCGTTCTCAATCAGATCATGTTCAATCTTTAAGCAGGGGCGTGCCCCTGCACCCATATCCGCTATCATTCGTGGTAGCGGATTTTTTTATCGCCGCCCATATCATTTTTTTACGCTGTGATAAAATATAAAAGCGTGCCCCTGCACCCATATCCGCTATCATTCGTGGTAGCGGATTTTTTTTATCGCCGCCCATATCATTTTTTTACGCTGTGATAAAATATGAAAGCGTGCCCCTGCACCCATATCCGCTATCAGTTTTGGCAGCGGATTTTTTGTACAAAAAAAGAGCGGCTCTCAGCGAACCGCCCTCTTTGATCGTCGTGATCATTTCTCTTTTCTTGAAAGCTCCTGAAGTTCCTGCTCATACTGTGAGAAACCTTCCACAGATTTGAGCAGCTCGTCCTCGACGTGCTCTTCTTTATTATCCTTAAACACAAACTTCAGGAACACCGGTGTGATTATTGTTGTTGCAACGACCATTATGATGATAGGTGCGAATACTTCGTTGCCCATAAGTCCCACTTTCTGTCCTTTTGCGGCGACGATAAGTGCGACCTCGCCTCGTGAGATCATACCCATTGCTATCTGCATACTCTCCTGATTTGTATACTTACAAACCTTTGCACCAAGTCCGCAGCCTATTATCTTTGTGATTATTGCTACCACGAGGAGCAATACTGTGAACAGCACCATTTTACCGCTCATATTTATTCCGCTCATTGTAAGACCGATACTTGCAAAGAACACCGGTGAAAGGAGCATATATGAAAGTGTTTCAAATCTGTTGGAGATATACTTTACGTCCTTTTCGCTTGAAATTGCAAGACCTGCGACGAAAGCACCTGTGATATCTGCGACGCCGAAAAGCTCTGCTACATACGCCATAAGGAGGCAGAAAACGAAGGAGATGATAACGTGACGTCTGAGGTCTTTTTTATCTCTTTTTCTCCACTTTGTGAACACGATATGGTAGACAACTGTACAGCCTATTGCTACTGCAAAGAAGGCTACTATCTTAATAAGGACGGTCACAACGTGGACGCTTGTATCTGCAAGGCTTGTGATAAGGGTGAGTGCGATGATACCGAGGATATCGTCGATGATAGCTGCACCAAGTATTGCGTTACCGGCTCTGGTGGAGAGTTTTCCAAGCTCTTTCAGGGTTTCTACTGTGATAGAAACTGATGTTGCTGTGAGGACAACGCCTATGAAGAGGTGCTGCAAGAATGGTGAGCAAGCGAGGTCGTCGCCTTTGCCCACGCCCATTGCTGCGGCAAGTCCAAGTCCGCCGAACAACGGCACGATAACGCCGAGGAGTGCGATTATGAACGAGGCTTTACCTGTCTTTTTAAGCTCCTGAACGTCTGTTGTAAGTCCTGCGGTGAACATGAGGACGATAACGCCCAGTTCTGACATTTCTGAGATGAACTCAGTTTCTTTGACCACGCCGAGGACGGCAGGGCCGAGTATTACGCCTGCCAGCAGTGCACCTACTACCTGCGGCAGTTTCATTTTCTTTGTAACAAGACCCAGAATTTTGGTCGAAAGCAGTATAAGTGCGATAAAAAGTATGTATCTATACTCTTCCATGATTTTACTTCCTTTCCACGCCGTCAAAGAATGACGTTAATGCGTAAAAATAACGATTTACAGTATTATACTCTGCAAATCGCCATTGATTTATCCGTATATATTATAGCATTATGCTGCACCATAGTCAACAGACTGCACAATTTGTTCACAAAAAAGAGCAACAAAAAAGAGCCGCAAAAATCGGCTCTTTTTGTGATTATTTTATCAAAGTTTCATTAAACTGCTTTTTTGCCGTTAGGGAAAATTTTATCCTCGCAGATACCTGCCATTTTCTCGATAGCAGGCTGTATATCCAGCCACAGACCACAGCCATCGTCCTGACCGCTTGTTTTCCAAGCAAACACGCCGTTCCAGCCGTTATTGTAAGCCTCTTCATAAGCTGAGGTGATATCAAAATCGCTGTCGCTTGCAACGGCTGGGCACTCGCCTATAACGCTTGGCTTTGTGCCGTCAAGGCCGAAGTCTGTTGGTGACTCGCCGAAAGGATATCCCCACATACCCTGCATCCATGTATACCAGTGTGTGGAATAGAAGTCAACATATGCAAGGCTCTTATCATACTTATCTCCGCTGAGGGTGCTTTGCAGCTCGCTGTCGGATATCTTATTGCCCTGCTGGCTGTCTGAATTATACTTTATCATTCCCATGCCCACTGTTACGAGGACGTCTGAATTTGCATGGATAGCGGCAGCTGCCTTTGCGTAATACTGCTCAAGGTAGAGCCAATCAAGCTTGCCGCACTCTTCGTTTTCAACTATCCAGTCAGGCTCGTTACAAAGGTCTACAGACCAGAAATAGTCGCTCTTGCCGTATCTCTGAACGAAAGGCACGATATAGTTATCAACGAATCTATCGGTCTTGTCGCTGTCCTGAATGAGTGCTCTCCAAGCGTTATAGTTCTGGTTTGAATCCTTAAAGTTATCGAAGGACTGGACTGTTGCCATTATGTATATCTGATACTGTTCTGCAAGATAGAAGAGGTTATCGAGATCCTCCCAATGGGCAGTTGTTGCACCGTCGAATGTGCCGTCTGCTGAGATCAACATACCGACGTCGCCGTTACATACTACCCAAATTCTCGCAGCATTTACACCAGAGTTATGAAGTTTCTGGAAGTGATCCTGCCAAAACTCGAAGTTGAATCCGCCGCCGAAGTCGTTCCATTTATCCCATGGTGAATTTACGCCGTTGAGCCAAAGCTCTTTATCGCCGACCATGAATTTTGTGCCGTCAACGGTGACTCTTGCAGAGCCGTCTGTAGTTGTTTCGTAGTCCTTTTCAGGCATTGCAGCCTCAGGGACAACAGGTGTATAATAGCTCGTGCCTGCTCCACCTGACGCAGATGACGAGGCATTATCTGCCTTTGAGCTTGATGACGAATCGCCGCAGCCTGCTGTTGAAACGAGCATGAGCACTGCCAGTGATGACGCCAGCCACTGTTTTACTTTCATAAAATTTACCTTTCCTTTCTCCCTTTTAAGGGATAAGATCTATGCCGCCAATTCTTTTACGGCACTATCTTGAATTATTATAGCACACAAATATACTGTTTTCAATAGCTATGCCAGATTTTTTTATTATTTTGCCAAGACAGGCAAGGTTAAAATTTTAACGTAGTGCGAATATATTTGCCCACATATTCCCTATATTTGCGGCGGATACAATTAAAAATATGAACATTTACTGCATATCGACAAAAACAGAGGGTTTTATTTGTTCAATAAGCGTATTCAAAATCAAGTGGACATATGCTATAATGTAATAGTATATTTAGTTTGTTGAAAAGCTTTTTAATCAGTGGGCGAACTGTTCGCCCCTACAGGCGTTGATACAAGACAGGTCATCTGCTTTGGAACGTTATACTTGTATTTTAACATTCTCTGTATACCTATAACGGTACGGTCATATTTTATAGTGAAAGGACGGAAAATAATGAAGTCAGTATCAAAGAGATGTCTAAGTCTGATATTGTCGTTTCTTATGGCGATGACTGTTTTTGCAGGTCTTGACCTTGGGAACATTCAGGCTCAGGCTTTGTCAGGCGACAGTCTGAAGAATGCGGACACAGAGGCTATTCTTGAAGACATGGGGCTTGGCTGGAACTTGGGAAACTCCCTTGACGCAAATAAAGGTTCGGGGCTTTCCACGGAAACATCATGGGGCAACCCTAAGGTAACAAAGGCTCTTATCGACAAGGTAAAGTCTTTGGGATTCAACACGGTGAGAGTGCCTGTTTCTTGGGGCAAGCACGTATCGGGCGACAACTACACTATCGACTCTGCATGGCTTGCGAGAGTAAAGGAAGTTGTTGATTACTGCTATGCAAACGATATGTATGTAGTTCTCAACATTCATCATGACACAAAGTCATCGGCAAATGCGTCGGGCAATGGATATTATCCTACATCGTCGGCATATGCCACATCGGAGAAGTTTGTCAGCAGCGTATGGTCACAGGTGGCTGATTATTTCAAGGATTATGATTATCACCTGATTTTTGAGACCCTCAACGAACCTCGTCTTATCGGCACAAGCTATGAATGGTGGTTCAACAAATGGAGCATTCCTTCAACGGTAAATGACGCTATCGGCTGCATCAACAAGCTCAATCAGAAGGCTGTTGACACTATCAGAGCCACAGGTTCAAACAACAGCGGCAGACTTATCATGTGCCCAGGCTATGACGCATCTGTAGACGGTGCTACAGTTTCAGGATTCAAGATCCCTACAGATATTTCGGGCAACAAGAACCGCATTGCGGTATCTATCCACGCATACAGCCCTTACAACTTTGCGATGAACATAGATACATCAAAGGGTGCGACATCGACTTATTCTTCATCTATAAAGAAAGAGCTTAAAGACATTTTCAGCACGCTGAAGAGCTCTTTCCGTGACAAGGGCATACCTGTTGTTATCGGAGAGTTCGGCACAAGTGACAAGAACAACACTGCGGAACGTGTAAAGTGGGCGACTGACTACACTGCTTTTGCAAAGGAAAACAACATTCCTTGTATTCTTTGGGACAACAATGCTTTTGCTAAATATCAGAACGGAAGTATCGTTCCTAACAGCGAATATCACGGATACATAAACAGGACGAACAACACTGTAACAAGCCCTGCAAAGGACGTTATCGAGGCTCTTATGAAACCGTACGAGTCGGCAGTGGACAAAGCTGACCTCAGCTGCACTTCAGGCTTTTCAATGGTTGTTGGAGAGAGCAGGAGCATTGGGGCAAGATCTTCCACAAGCGGTGCGGTTATAACATACGCAAGCAAGACGCCTTCTATATGCACTGTTGACAAAAACGGAAATGTTACGGCACTGAAAACCGGTATCGGTTATGTTACTGTGACAGTTTCTGCTGACGGTTATGACAGCGTTTCAAAGGACGTTCAGGTAACTATATCAAAGAAGTCCCTGAACAATGCGGCTCTCAAGCTGGCAGAAACAAGCTATGTTTATGACAGCTACGCAAAGACGCCTGCTGCAACTGTGACCCTTGACGGCAAGGTGCTGGCTGCGGGCAAGGACTACACTCTTTCTTACAAGAACAATGTAAACGTAGGCACTGCTACTGTTACTGCGACCGGTATCGGCGACTACACAGGATACACTGCAAAGAACTTCACGATATCAAAGAGATCAATGGCAGGCGGCAGAGTTTCGACAGTTTCAAGCGTTGCATTCACAAGAGGCTATATTACACCGTCTGTTAATGTAAATGTAAACGGCAGAACTCTTATAAAAGGCACTGACTACACAGTTTCTTACTCAAACAACAAAAATGTGGGCACTGCCACTGTAACGGTTTATGCAAAGGGCAACTACTCAGGTTCACTGTCAACAACATTCGACATCATGCCTGCTAAGCAGGAGATACAAAAGCTTGAAACAAGATACAAAGGCTTTTACATCGACTGGGCACAGAAGGGATCGGCAACGGGATATGATCTTGAATATTCCACAAACGCTGACATGAGCGGTGCGGCATCAAAGCATCTCACTGCAAACAAGCCTGACACAATGACAATAAGCGGTCTGACAGGTAACAAGACATACTACATTCGTGTTCGCTCATACACAGAGGTGAACGGCCGCACCCTTTACGGCAACTGGTCTGATGTGAAGAGCATAAAGACTGCAAACACGAACATCACAAAGGCAAAGGTATCAGGCATTTCGACAAAGGCTTTCACAGGCAAGGCTATAAAGCAGAAAGTTAAGGTAACATACAACGGCAAGACCCTGAAAAACGGCACTGACTACACTGTTTCTTACTCGAACAACAAGAAGGTCGGCAAGGCAACTGTTAAGATAACAGGCAAGGGCAAATACGGCGGAGTTATCAAAAAGACTTTCAAGATAAACCCTGCAAAGCAGAAGATACAAAAGCTTACTGCAAAGTCTAAGGGCTTTTACATCGACTTTGTTCAGAAACAGAGTGCGACCGGCTACGAGCTGCAATACAGCACAAGCTCAAAGTTCAGCGGTGCTAAAAAGGTAACGATAAAAAACAAAAAGACAGACAAAAAGACTGTCACAAAGCTTAAAGCCAACAAGAAATACTATGTGCGTGTACGTTCATACACGGTAGTAAAGGGCACAAAGTATTACGGTGCTTGGTCTACAGCTAAGAGAGTTACTACAAAGAGATAAAATAAAACATAAACAGCGGTAGTCCAAGGGGACTGCCGCTGTTTTTTTGCATGAAAAACGGGCAGAGGATATCCGCCCGTTTCAATTTGTCATAAAGTTATACCAGTCAATAGCGGACGACCTCAGGTCGCCCCCACACAAGATAGATGTTTTTCGCAATTATGTTATCCGTTGCTGCTTGCAACAAAGAAATAGGTCATATAGGAAAGGACAACAAATGCGGAGGACAGCCAGCTGATAGTATTCACTGCCGTTTTACACGGGGCTTTTTTCGACTGCTGACACATATTTGTGAAAAGTCCGATATTTATAAGTCCTATGAGCATACATGGTATTATGTATCTGAAATTCATTGTGCAGATAAAAGGATATCTGATGCAGAAGTTATAATAGTTGCCCAGGACTGTGGCATATATCACGGTGAGCATAAGCTTTTCGGTGAATCTTGCATTAGCTGTTTTGGCAAAGAGCACTATTACCATTGCCACAAAGGATATGACTGCGAGTATCAAGGCTATCCAGAACAGTGCATATGGCACGAGGGTCGCTGTTTTCGGAAAGTGGCTTTCGTTTATTCCCTCGCCGAAAAGCGAGTTTTTAAGTGCGGCTATGGTAGGATTATACTCCTTATAGCTTTCGCCGCCCCACTGCTCAAAGACCTTTTTGAACTGGAAAAAGCTGAAATCAGTGAGTCTTTGTTTAGTGGTGAGGTAGCCTATATACTGGCTGTCGTTTTCAGACAGGCTCGGCACATAGGTAGGTTTTACGCCGAAACGCAGGAAGTTTCTCACGCTCCACCAAAGACCAAGTGAACAGCATATAACTCCGAACAGGCAAAGCTGTCCGAGGCGGTTCACGATATGCTTACGGTTTTGCACAAGTGCCATGATAAAGAGTATGAGCACGGCAGGGGCACAAAGTCCCACGGAGAGTTTGGTCATCATGCCAAGTCCGATACAAAGGGCGGCTTTAACGATATTCTTTGCGGTCTGTTCTCTATACCACCTGAGCACGCAATATATTGTTCCCACTGTAAAGCACAGCATGAGAGGGTCGTTATTTATTCCCCCTGACATTAGGACAAGATATGGATACATACAGCACATACCGAACGGTATGGTCAGGGCTTTGCCTTTAAGGTCAAAGAGCCTTAATATCTTATAGACTGTTATTGTTACGGCACAGACATAGAAGAGGGTCAAGGCTTGTATAGCCTCGCACGCCATATAATACTCTATGCCGAAGATGGTGCAGAATTTCAGCCATACTGCACAGATGATATGATGCAGAGGCGGGTGATAATACTGCCAAAGGGTGGTAGGGTCAAAGTCAGGCAGGGCGTTGTTATTATAGATATACTCTATATAGCCTGCGTGACCGCCCTCGCCGCCGAAATACCACACGTCATTCTGTCTTGTATAGATATCAGACATGAAAACATAGGAATATCTCAGCACAAAGCCTGCTCCTGCAAGGGCAAGGCATTTCACCTTATCGTAAAACTTTCTGTCGTTATTTAGCAGGACAACATACAGCATGAGCACTGCCGCTAATCCCACAAAGCACACGAAAGAGGCTTTATACTCGGTATGCACAAAGTAGTTCACGGCGGCAAGGGCTAAAAGGCTTTTCGCCGCAAATATGAGGACTGAGCCTATGGTATGTTTTCCGCTGTCGTCAAGATGCCTTAACAGCCGTCTGAACCACACAAGTTCCAAAAGGGCAAACACGCCATAGACTGTAAATCCGTTCACAAACTCATAGCTATAGCAGCCAAAGCCTGTGAGGGCAAAGCATATGAACGCTGCCACAAGGTAGGGGTGACGGCTTATGGTATCAAACACTGCCTCAAGTCGTCTGTCACTTATAACTCTTCTGTTCATGGTTTTTCGCATTGACAGAAGAAGTTCGCCTTTCTTTTTATCCATATTAGTTTCCAGATTTTTCTTCGTGATATTCTTTTTCTGTATTTACGTTCCAGATATCTTTTCTGCTCTTTTTGCCGGTCTTTATAGCCTCGGCTGTTTCCATGGCGGTGAGCATTGAATGGTCCATATTATTATATCTATGCTGACCGTTTCTGCCCACGCAATAGAGGTTCGGGAACGTATCGAGGAACTTTATCATGGTATCGAAATGCTTATATGTATCAAAATAAGCAGGATATGCTTTCTTGACCTTTTCTCTATGGGAATCGAGGACTTCATTTTCGGAGATGACGCCCATTTTAACAAGCTCGGCGGTTGCGAACTTCACGCAGTCCTCATCGGACATATTCCAAAAGTCGTCGCCCTCGGCACAGAAATACTCAAGGCCTATCCAAACTGTATCCTCAGGCTTTTCCACCATATAAGGCGACCAGTTGTTGAATATCTGTATTCTGCCCAGTTTCACGCCCTTATCCTGGACATATATCCAGCAGTCAGGGACGATATTGCCGAGAGTTGTTTTATTTGTTTCATTTTTAAGGTTGAGCTTATTGACCAGCAGACCAACGGTAACAAAGTCACGGTATGGCAGACCTTCGGCTATCTTTATGACGGTATCGCAAGGCTTTGTGCCGTCCATGCCGAGGATAAGGTCTTTGACAGGCATTGAGGAGATATAGATATCACCTGTGAAGGTCTTTTCGCCCTCAGCGGTATCGCAGACAACGGAGGTGACTTTTCTGCCCTCGCACATTATTTTCTTTACCTGACAGCCTGTGAGTATTTTTCCCCCAAGCTCTTTCACCTTATCGGCGGCTGTTTCCCACAGCTGACCAGGGCCATATTTTGGATACCAGAACTGCTCGATAAGGGAGGTTTCTACCTCGCCCTTATTCTTTGTGCCGAACACCTTTTTGAACATATCTTTCAAAAGAGCTGTGATAGAAAGACCTTTTACACGCTGTGAGCCCCAATCTGCGGATATCTCGCTAGGGTGTCTGCCCCAAAGCTTTTCGGTATAGCCCTCAAAGAACATGGAATAGAGGACTTTTCCGAAACGGTTTATATAGAAGTTCTCAAGGTTGGTTTCAGGCTTTTTGAACACGCACGCCCAAAGGTAGCTGAAACCTGCTTTCATGGTGGTGACAAAGCCCATGTTCTTTATGGTTTCAGGTTTCATTGAGATAGGGTAGTCGAAGAAGTGCTTGTTATAATAAATTCTCGACACTCTGTCACGGACGAGCATTACTCTATCCTCAGTTTCAGGGTCAGGGCCGTTTTCGGCGAGGGGCTTTTCATGGCCGAGCTTTTTATCGTCATAGGCAGGCTTGCCCTGAAGAGGCATAAGGTCTGCCCACCAGTTCATTACCTGCTGATTTTTTGAGAAAAATCTATGGCCGCCTATATCCATTCTATTGCCGTTATACCTCACGGTCTGTGAGATACCGCCCATTACCTGAGAGCCTTCAAGTATAGTCACGTCAAAGTCGCCGCCGTCTTTCAGCAGTTCAACTGCCGCAGTCAATCCGGCAGGGCCTGCACCTATAATAATTACTTTTTTCATGTTTTATCCTCTCCTATCAGGTTTTGTTTTTATCAAATATAATAAATTTTCTGCCTGCAAAGTTCCAAACGAAAACTATTACTGTGGAAACGAGTTTTCCCACAAGATAATATTTATCCTTTGGCAGCAGTGAGCCGAACACCAGCTTTGCGGCAAGGATATCTTTAAAGAACCATATTATGGCTGCGTTTATACCCAAGCCCACAACGCCCACGGCTGCAAATGCGGCGAACTCTGCGAGGCGGTTTTTTATCTTTGAATTTCTGAATATCCAAAATGTGCTCAGGACATAATTCACTATCAGACCTGCCACAAAGGATATGGTTGCGGCGAGCACGGGGTCAAATCTGCAAAGCTCCACCAAGACGGTCATTATGCCATAATCCACCACAAATGCGAATCCGCCAACAAACACATATCTGAAAAACTGTATAAATGTATTATCGGTATCACCCGAAAAAAGCTGTTTTATCTTCATTTTCACGTTCCGTTCCTAATATGCTGACACATATAAATGCGTTCACAGGGGCAAAAAAGTTGCACACAGGTCGGTGCAGCGGCTCAACTTCTCTCTTTCGCACAAATATACGTTCTGCTTTTTGTACACATTGTTAGAAACACATAGTTCACAAAGCATTAATTAATATTATACAACTTTTATGTCGTTTCGTCAAGCTAAATTATGCAAAAAATAAAAAACGGACGGTTTTATCCGTCCGCTGAGAGTGTTGAAAAATGCTCAAACAAGCGGGACGTCGAGGACGCCGTCCCCTACAAGCGACGTTAATGCGTTGTTTGTAGAGGCGAACCGTGTTCGCTCGTTGATTTGGCACTTTTGCGACAGGCTGAACGGACGGTTAACCCGTCCGATGTGAATGTATGAATTTTGGCAGTTAACACTGCGAAAAAGGTATAGTCAGCAGGCGACCTAAGGTCTCCCCTACACGCTGCAAATTTACAAACTCTTTGTCGGTCATATCCTGTTATGAGGTTTAAGTCTTTTATCCTCATACATATATTTATCTGCGATGTGCATAACATCGTCGAACCAGAAGTTTTCCACCGGGGCTACTGCTACACCGACGCTGGCTGAGAGGACGTAGGATTTTCCGCAGTGTCTGTTCAGCTCTGCCATTTTATCCTTTATCTCCTGCTTGACCTGCTTGGAAAGGTCTGTATCAACGATAGCGAAAAGTGCAAGCTCATCTCCGCCAAATCTGCCGCAGACTTTATTTTCTATGCTCACGCTGTCGATAGCGTTTGCGGCGGCTCTTATTGCATAGTCGCCTGCCTCGTGGCCAAAGTTATCGTTTATATATTTCAGTCCGTCAACGTCCACTGAAACCACCAATGCAAGCTGGTCGTTTCTTCGTGGGAGAGTTTCAAGTGCATTATAAAAGCCTGTGCGGTTATAAAGCCCTGTGAGCATATCGTGGCGGTACATTTCTTCAATATGCTTTGTCATATACTTCTGATAGATAACGCTGCGGTAGCTGCCCAGAGCGGTATTCAGCGAATTTACATAGAGCGGTATTTTAAAATACTCGCTGAGCATTACCGGGAAATAAAAACACACATATCCGAGGGGTATGCCGACATAAGAGAGGGCTGAGAATATGAGCGGAACGCCATGGTCGATCGCATTGTTTATGTTTGGGATAATGTCGCTGCGGTCAAAAGGCATTGGAAGGTCTTTATCCTTTGCGGCAACGCTGCGGACGAGTATCATTTTATCGTCAAACAGCTTTTCTCTATTGCTTACACGAGGGTCTTTACGCTCGTCAAAGAAGTCGCCGTTCACCATAACGGTCATATCGCCGAAAGCATACTCTTTCAGCAATGCAGCGAGGGTATTTGGAGTTTCGCAGTTCATGATATTCACCGCAAGCTCATAGAGGACACGGTCCTCGTCCTGATAGCGGTTCATTCTGTCACGGAGCATTCTGATATGCTCGCCTGTATTTATCTGCTCTACTGAAGGTTCACAGCCGCAGGAATTTTCAATGGACAGGTGATAATCCACGGTATAGGTCATTTCGGTCTTTTCCCCTGCGAGGACTTTGTTTATAACATTTATGATAGTTTTGGCGGTATCCTCATAGCTGCAGCCGCAGGTCGTGAGCATAGGTGTACAGTACCTAGCCTCTTCAAGTCCGTCAAAGCCTGTTATGATAATATCTTCAGGTATTTTATAGCCACGTCTTTGAAACTCTGCTCCTGCTGCTATAGCCATAATATCATTTGCACAGATAATGGCTCTTGGTACTTTATTTCTCTCTATCATATCCGAAACGGCTTTTAATGTTGGATCAGACCAATAGTCGCCGTAATAAAAGATATCGTTTCTAAACGGTATGCCGTATTCTTCAATGACTTTTCTGAAAACGGCAATTCTTTCCTCTGAATTTTCCTCGCCTTTTCGTCCTGCGATAAAGCCTATATCCTTAACGCCGTGTTTTTCTATCACATGGCGGACTATTTGCTCAAAGCCTTTTGCATAGCCGAAATTTATGCTGATGCAATCATCATGCTTGACGCCCACTGACAAAACAGGCTTGCCATGCTCCGCAGCTGTTTTTCTTATCTGCGTCATGATAGCCTCGGCATACACTCCCTCTTCAAATGTAACGACGGCGTCTGTTATATTATAGTCGATAAGGTCAAACACAGACTGCTCGCCTTTTTCTGAAAGGGTCTTCCAATACAGGTCTGAGCAAGTGTGATATATAAACAATCTGTAATCGTTTTCGACAGCAAATTTATTAAGGGCCTGGATAAAGTTATAATTACGCTCGTCATAGACTTTACACATACAGACGGCGATGACCTTAACGTTACCAATCACATCACACAGCTCCTTTCTTAGGGCAGCACTGCCCTTTATTCAAACACAGTACAATTATATCACAAGATGATGAATAAATCAAGATTAAATAAGGCAAATTTTACAGAATTAAGACATAGTTTTCTAAACTTGATTAAATCATTAAAGAAAAAAATTGGGCAGGCTGCAAAGGCAACTTTCCATGGTGGAAATGGGGTATTGTCTTAGTCCAGTCTGCTCACGTCGTTCCATGATTTTATACGCTGGTAGGTCATTTTATGCTGCTGCATATAATCGTCTGTATTTTCAGGAGGGTTGGCGATATCCTGTGGGTTATCGCTTGTGAAGATATCCTCATAGTCGTTAGTAATGACCTTATCGCCGTTTTGCTGATCCAGAGTTTTTTGCAGGTTTTCGGTCATTTTATCACGGGTAAGCCCCTCGAAGTCTATACGCTCTTTTCTGCCGTCGAATGGGAAGTTCGGGAGTTTTCGCATAAAGTTCAGGTCTGCCACGGATTTTCCCACTATGAAAGCGGCAATGGCGAGGTAGGCTAACATAAGGAACGTATCGCCGGTTATTTTATCAAAGAGGGCGGCTTTAAGGCCGATATAGAGTATCATAACGGCAGGAGATGCGGCGATTATCTTCAAGGTATCGGAAGAGAGCATAGCACCGCAGACTGCGAATATCGCATAATTCACGAAGGCATTGGAGCTTGTATCGAAGAAGGCAAATCCATTCCACTCAGCCACCAAGAAGTTGACCCAGCCCATCATGCCATAGAAAAGTCCGGCAGGGATTATCAAGGCAAATGGTACGGCGGCGAATCTATGTTGTCTTTTCACAAGGTTTCGATAGAACTTACGCAGCGTTTCATCAGGCAATGTTTTATAGTCCTCTCTTAGGTTGAACATTTCCATGTTATGTCACCTCCTGAATTTATTATAGCATGGGGGTAGGGGATTGTCAAATGGTTTCTGGGGGTGTTTGCACAAACCATGTAGGGGAGCGGTGCAATTTCTGCTTTGCAGAAATACGACGTCACGATATTTCTTGCCCGTTAAATTATCGGAGAATTTCACAATAATGTCACCCCCGAATAATTCAACATCAAAGATACAAAAAATACAGCAGTATTCCTCCGAGTGGGACGCCGAGGGCGTCGTCCCCTACAATTCTGAATTTACAGCAAATTCCAAACACAGGTGAACAATGTTCGCCCCTACATCTCATTCGGGCAAGTTCCTGCCGCCGCAAAATCGCTCCGCTCGGTGCTGACTTTTACCTTGTGCTTGTGCACAACTCTGGTCAGCTATGCCAATTCCTCATTCCTCATTCGCACAAATGTAATCGTTTTATGCCTATTGCATTAATTAAAATTTTGTTGTATAATATATCTGTACATATATTTATGCCTTCGGGCAAAATCATAAGTTAGAAAGGACTTTTTATTATGAAGAAATTACTGGCGGCAGCCCTCGCCCTTTGCATGACTAGTGCTGCTCTCACAAGCTGCGGTAACTCTGACAGCTCTTCTACAGCAGATTCAAAATCCTCTGCTGCTAACTCTCAGACCTCAGATTCAAGTGCAGCTGATACTGAAAATGTTTCAGACAAGCTCCTCGCTGAATATCCTGCATCTTCTGAAAAGATAGATGTCAAGAACGGTGCTACGGAAAACATGATAGCAAGAAGTGTTATCAACGAGGGCGACACCTCACGTCTTGCTGCTAAGCTCGACTATGCCCTTCAGAATCCTAAGGAGACAACTAAGATATGTTTCCTCGGAGATTCTATCACTGCTGGTTCAGGTGCTAACTCTTCGACAAATCAGTATGTAAATCAGTTCAAGAGCTGGTGGGAAGAAAATGTAAGTTTCTATGTTGACGTTACAAATGCCGGTATCGGTGCTACTGATTCTTACATCGGCGTTCACAGAGCACAGCGTGACGTTCTTGAGGCTAAGCCTGACATTATCGTTATCGAGTTTATCAATGACGCTGATGATGAATTTTACGAATCCTGCATGGACAGCCTTGTTAGAATGTGTCTTGAACAGGACAACAATCCTGCTGTTATGATACTTGAGCCTTCAACAGAGGGAGGTACTTCTCCACAGGCTGCTCATCTCAAGGTAGCACAGGCTTACAACATTCCTATGATATCTTATCATGACGCTGTTATGCCTGAGATAGAGGCCGGCAACTTCACATGGGCTGACATTTCACCTGACAACGTTCACCCTAATGATGACGGTCATGTTATAATGGCATCACTGCTCACAAACTTCACAAGCAAGATAAAGGACAATCTTGACAGCGTTGACAAAGAGGCTAAGGCATTTGACACAAACACTGTCGCACCTACAGGCGATATATTTGCTGACGCTACTATCGGCAGCCGTCAGACTGAGGACATTGTAAAGACAACTGATGAGGGAACATTCACAGATGTTACAACGTTCCAGAAGTTCACAGACGGTTGGGGAACTACAACAGGCGGAACTATCAAGTTTGAGATAACTGCAAAGAACATTGGTATGATATACTACATGACTGTTGACGGTCAGTCCGGCGTGGCAGCTGTAAAGGTTGACGGCGAGGACGTTGCGACTATCAACGCAGACTTCACAGGCGGTTGGGGCAACTACGCAAAGGCTCAGCAGATATACTCATCTGACGAAGTAGCTACTCACACTGTTGAGGTAACTATGGTTGATGATGCAAAGCCTAACTTCCAGATACTTAACTGGCTCATCTCATAATATGTTAAACTAATAGCCGCAAGGCATAAAAAAGTGCTGATACGTTTTGTCCGTATCGGCACTTTTTGTTGGCATATTATCTTTTAACGTCCATTCGCCTGCAAGCTACTGCGAAAAATACTGCCAGCTCTGCAACGGCAAGCAGACCCAGAGTTCTGCGGTATACGATGCTTTCAGCAAAATTTCCTGCATCCAGCTCAGAAAAAAGTTTTATGAAAAGTGCGGTGTACGCCGCCGCTGTAAGTATAGCGACAGACCTGTTAAAACGCTTTATCACCACGCTCAAAAGCAGTGCGGACAAAAATATTATGGCAAAAAACATCATTGCCGAAACAAAGCTGCCAAGCCGTGAGCCGCTGAAAAATATATTGAATATCTGCGATCTTTGTTCAAGAAGTTCATATTCGACAGAGCCTGCGGAGCTGCCGCACATAAGCTCTATGACACGCAGCCACAGGAGATAGCCGCCTGAAACGAATACCGACATTGTTATCATACTAAGGAGCACACAGCCTATGCCGCATTTTCTTGGGATATTTTGTGCACAGGTTATCTGAATAGTGTTCGTGCAGACCACATATGCACACACTGCGGTGACGACACAAGAGGCTATCAGCAGCAAGGGCAGCACCAAATCGCAGGCTATTGCCATATCGCCGCTGCCGCATAAAAATGCAGATACTGAGATGACGCCGTAGAGGCAAAGCATAAAGGCATATATCACAAGGCAGTAATATCTCTGGATCGTCTTGAAAAGTGTGAGTGTTTTAATCTTTCGCATTTTATTTCACACCCCTTTGTCTTTTGATAGGCTTTCTGTGCCAAAAAAGGTAAGCTGTCAATGCGGCGATGATCGTAAGTGCCGCATAGGTAACGGAAAAGGCTATCGGTGCAACATCGGGAACGATATTTTCAAAGAACTCATAGCTCAGCAAAGGACTTCTCAAAGCCTTTGTGAAGATACCGCCGCCGATATTCAGTGCCGCAAGGATAACTATAACGCCGCAGTTGATGAGTTTGCCTGTGCGTTCAAGTCGGCTCATTATAATGAAAAATGCCGAGCCGCTGAAAAATATGAGAAAAGTTCTCACAAACAGCATCGAATAGATATAAGCTGCACTTTTGCTGAATGACAGCGATAAAAGAGAATAATTTTGCAGTATCTCTGCGTGTGTATAGTCCACTGCCACGCCGTCAAGGCGTATAACAGTTCCTTTCAGCTTATCTGCAAAAATAAAGCTCTCTATGCTGTGTGCGGCAACAACTATAAATGCTGTGACAAAAGCACAGATAAGTATTGCAGCAAAGGACGTTTTTCTTGACACACCACAGCAGACTGAAAGTGAGAATATCTCTTTTACCGTAAAAAACGCCGCCGCAAATGCTGCCGCCCCCGTAAGCAATTCATAATATTCCGACACACCATCCACGCTCAAAGCCTTTGCCGCAAGCAGCACAAGGAAAAACACAAGCACGGCTGCAAGGGGAAGGAGAGTTCTTACAACAGTAGTTTTACAGAGTTTCAGCTCATTCATTGTTCCCCCTCCTCACCTGTCAGATTTATGAACACCTGCTGTAGGTCGGGTCTTGAGATCTCAAGACCTTCGGGGACATTTTCGGGCGTGCCCTTTAGATACGCCGAGCTTATTGTTCCGATGTTTTTCATGCAAAGCACCTCTTTATTCTGACAATAGGCAGAAACTAAACTCTTTGCACCTGTGACGGAATAGCCATCCGTCAAAATATCCTCCGTTTTGCCTGCCGCAAGCACCTTGCCCTTATCTATTATTATGACATCCTCCACAAGGTTCTCGCACTCTTCGATAAGGTGGGTGGATATTACCACGCCGCACTGAGTTTCGGCAAAGCGTTCTACCAGCAGGCGGTAAAAAAGGTCACGGTGGTTTGCATCAAGCCCAAGGACAGGCTCGTCAAAGAAGAGAAAGTCTGCACCGCTCGCCAAGGTGAGAATGAGCTTTGAAACTGTCAGATAGCCTGTTGACAGTGCAGAAAGGCGTTTTTTCGGGTCAAGCTTGAACTTTTCGGCAAGAGAATAGGCATAGTCCTTATCAAAACCGCCGTAAAAATCAGCCGTGATATTCACCGCCTGCTTAAAGGTCAGACCTGCCGGCATTGTGACGCTCTCGCTCATTGCGTATATACGATTCAGTGCTTTATCATTTTCCAAAAGGTCTTCGCCGTCAAGAGTACACCTGCCCGAGGTGGCAAAAACACGGTTCGTTATAATATTCATAAGAGTGGATTTGCCTGCACCGTTTCTGCCCAAAAGTCCGTATATCCTGCCCTTTTCTATCTCCACAGACACACCCACAAGGGCATAGTTCCTGCCGTATTTTTTTATGATGTTATCCGCCTTTATAACGCTGTTACTCATTTTCAAAACCCCTTTCTATCATTGCGATTATCTCATTTTTTGATATGCCAAGTTTTTTAGCCTCTTCACACATTTTATCAACGTATGTTTGCTGAAAATCCTGCTGTCTTTCTGCCCTGAGCTTTTCCACTGCACCGCTGCTCACGAACATTCCAAGGCCTCTTTTTTTGAATATTACCCCTTTATCAACGAGCATATTTATCCCTTTTAAGGCTGTGGCGGGGTTCACTTTATACTCCACTGATATTTCAGTTGTGGACGGTATCTGCTCTCCCTCAGGTATCGTTCCACTTATTATCATATCCGACAGCCACTCGCACAGCTGAACATATATAGGCTTTTCGCTTTCCAGTCTGAGTTCCACGCTATTTCCTCCTTCCGCTTATTTTGTTGTCTTTTTTCTTTTATTCTCACAAGTTTATTAGTTAGTTGCTTGTGTAACTAACTATACAACAAATAGCGGCATTTGTCAAGCTTTTTGGCAAAAGATTTTTCAAGACAGGCAAGATACACAATTTTATACTGCGTCTTTTATGCAGTATAAATGTTATTATATTTTATAAATATACAAAATATTCAGTGAAATTAAAGCAGTGAGCTTAACAAAAGTCAAATAAAATATGGTATAATATAAGTGCTGGAAAGACACAGACAGCGATATCACAACTTATTTATCCCCTTAATAAGCACTTCACCCGACAGGTTTTGATCTGTCGGGTGTTTTTTTTGAGAAAAAAAATCGGCAGCAGGCACATGATCGTGTCTGCTGCCGATACTATTTTATTATACTGGATATTATCCGAGAACTACAACGACCTTTGTTTCGTCTGTGAGCTTATCAGCACTGAGGAAGTTGCCTTCAACTGCCTCGCCGTTGACTGTCATAGACTTAACGCCGCTCTGAACGTGGTCTGGGTTCTGGATATCGATAGAAAGATGCTTGCCACGGAAGTTCTTTTCGATCTTGAAACCGTCCCATGTGTGTGGGATAGACGGGCTTATTACAAGGCCTTCTGCGTTTGGTCTCATACCGCAGATACCCTCTACGCAGCCTACCATTACTGTTGAGCCTGTACCTGTCAGCCAATGAACGTGTGAACGTCCTGCATATGGTGAACGTGTTGACTCTGTAAACTGACCGTGAACGTATGGCTCAAGTATTCTTACTTCTGCCTTATCGTTCATGTTTGCAGGTGAGGACTCAAGGAAGTACTCGAATGCTCTGTCGCCATGACCAAGAAGTGACTCTGCAAGGATAGCCCAGCCCTGTGTCTGTGAGAAGATACCGCCGTTCTCCTTTGTATCAGGGTTGAAGATGTGCATAAGTGCACCGTCAAAGTAATGATCTACATAAGGTGGCTCCATGATCTTTACGCCGTATGGAGTATTGAGTATCTCATGTACCTTCTCCATTGCTGTTTCAGCCTGCTTTTCAGACGCAAAGCCTGAGATAACTGACCATGACTGTGGGTTGAGCCACATTGATGCCTCAGGATCCTTCTTAGCACCAACGATCTCGCCGTTCTCTCTATAGCCTCTGATGAATCTATCCTCGTCCCAGCAAGCCTCAAGGCTCTTGCCAAGCTCAGGCTGTACCTTATCGATATATGCAGCATACTCATTGTCGCCTCTGTCAAGTGCATAGCCCTTGATGATGCTCATTGCATAATAGAGCTGGAATGCAACGAATGTTGACTCGCCCTTCTTACCAAGTCTGAGGCAGTCGTTCCAGTCAGCATAAAGACCTGCTGGCATTGTATGTGCACCAAGTCTTTCCATTGAGAAGTTGATAGCTCTCTTGAGGTGCTCATAAACTGTATCCTCGCCGCCGTTTGCGTATACGATAACTTCATCGAGGAATGCCTTGTTTCCGCTCTCTCCGATATACTTATTAACTGTTGGGAAGAGCCAGAGGGCATCGTCTGCTCTGTAGCATGGGTGGCCTGTTTCCTTAGCATAGATAGAGTTCTCATCGTTCTCATCCGGGCAAGTTTCGTGGCCTGCCTTGTGGTCGAACTTAACAAGTGGGAGTCCGCCGCCGTTATCTACCTGTGCAGAGATCATGAATCTGATCTTTTCAGCAGCAAGCTCAGGATTGATATGGATAATACCCTGGATATCCTGAACTGTATCTCTATAGCCGTAGCCGTTTCTCAGACCGCAATAGATGAATGATGCAGCTCTTGACCAGATAAATGTGATAAAGCACTGATAAGCGTTCCATACGTTTACCATGTTATTGAACTCAGCAGAAGGAGTTTCGATCTGGAAGTTATTGAGCTGACCATGCCAGTAAGCGATAAGCTCCTTGACCTCAGCGTCTACCTTGCCAGGCTCGTTATATGCAGCAAGTATCTCGTCAGCTACCTTAGGGTTCTTCTGACCTACAACGTAGATGATCTCCTTTGTTTCGCCCGGAGCGAGGATAATATCAGACTGGAGAGCACCACAAGCGTTTGAGTTATAGTTGAGCTTATTGTCGCAGAAACCTCTTTCAACAGCAACAGGGTTGCCATAAGTTCTGTAAGAGCCGATAAAGCTGTCGAGGTTGCCGTTATAAGCTGAAACAGGAGCACCTACAACGCCGAAGAATCTTTCTCTCCAGTTAGATCCGTTCTCGTCCTTGCCGCTGTTCTCATTGATATGCTGAACGATCTTGTTGCCCTCAAAGCTTGTTCTTGTGATGAACAGAGTATACTGGAGGTTTACCTGATCCTGCTCATAGTTGTTCTCGTTTGTGAACTCTACAAAGCCGAATGTTGACAGGTTTCTATATCTGTCGGAATTATTTGTTATCTTAGTTCTCCATACCTCATATGTTTTGTTCAGAGGAACATAATATGTAAGCTCGGAGTGGATATCTGCATAGTCAGACTTGATAGTTGTATAAGCTGTACCGTGGTGGCACTCTGTCTTATACTGGTCAAGAGGCTTGCCAACAGGCTGCCATGTGCATGACCAATAATCCTTGGCGTCGTTATCTCTGATATAGATATATCTGCCAGGGAGACCGATATTTGAGTTGAAACGATAACGGATTATTCTTCCGTTAGCACCGCTCTTTACAAAGCTGTATCCGCCGCCGTTGTTGGATACGATAGCACCGTACTCAGGTGAGCCGAGGTAGTTAGCCCATGGTGCAGGTGTGTCAGGTCTTGTAATAACGTATTCCTTGTGTTCAAGGTCAAAATAACCGTACTGCATATTTTTTTATACGCTCCTTTTCAATATTTTAAAGTTGTAAACGTTTCACCAAAATGACGTAAACGTTTCCCTCATAGATCCCGTCATTATTCATAACGCTTATATTATTTTAGCATACTTCCGATAGCTTTACAAGGGGGTAAAGCCAAAAAAATGGGCGTATTTTCAAAAAACTTTTTCATGATTATTGAATTTTGAAACTTAAACGTTTGAGTTCAAAAAACTATCAATAAAAATTAAAGTCATACTTCTTAGTTTAAGCAAAAGCCCATATTATGGACAAGTTAGCTAAAATTAGACACATATTTTCGGCGTTTTGAAATATTGATATTTACAGGTAAATATGTTATAATATAGCTATAAAAAATTAAAGGAGGATTTCTTATATGGGAAGATTTAAAACATTGAAATCAGCAACCGCCATTTTGCTCGCATCTTGTATCGGGTACTTTACACCATTGTCAGCTTTTGCAAGTTTTGACATACGAAATGACAATTATAACGGCAAATACAAAAATCTTGCAAATAGTAAATCTTACATCAGTGCTGAGGTTTCTGGTTGTAGTGTAAATGTGGTTTATTCTGATTTGCAAAATACTTATGTCACTGCCAAAAATGGTGAAGGCTACATATCCAATAAAAGGTTTTATGCTGAGTTTGGCAGCTATTCAATAACTAAAGTTGACGGAACTGTTGTACGTAATTATAATTCAGAAACATATTTCAGTGGCTCTGTTTCAACGGAAACAGGCGAGAAGTATATTTATACCGGAGGTAGATATTATTACAAAAAGTAACAAGCTATTAGCCATTGTTTCTATTGTGTCGATAATTATTATATTGGGTGCATTTACATTTCAATTTTATCACTCCATGTCCAAGAATAATGAAAATGAGCAGGATACCAATGATGAAATGTCATTTGATGTACCAGACATTAATAATATTAACATAAAGGTTGGACGCTATTACCTTAACGCTGACACAAACAGCTACTATTTTGAAATAACTAAAGGAAATCATATACAGCTCCATTGTGATGATTTGTATGGGTTATTCGAAAAGTGGAATCCAGAAAACGAAGCTGCTATTAATGAAGATGTAGCTTTTTGGAGCGTTCCAAGGGAATATAAAGTTGTCGTTACTGAAATGGGAAAAGTTATATTGGCGGTTCAGTGGCAATATGATGATAACAGTAACTTAACAGGATTAATGAGCGGTCCAAAGTGGGTCGATGAAAATACCCTTGGAGGGTGGGGTGACGAAGGCGATTTCAAATATATTGAAACCGCTGAATTTTCTCAAAACGCTGAATAAACAAAACCGGCGTGTATCTTCGTGATACACGCCGGTCGTTTTTATTATGTTTTATGATACCTTGAGCCATGCACAAGCAAAATCAAGTGCCTCATAAAGGCTCGACTTTTCTGCCATTTTAACTATCTGCTTATCAGGCGGCAGTGTAATGTCTGTTGCGACCTTTCTCAGTCTTACCTTGTTTGCAACGTCCAATCCTCCGACCTTTTCTGTAGAAAGTATTTCGATCATGACTACATATTCGTCATACATATTTCCAAAATAGATATGATTTCCTTTTCTCACCAGCGGCAGTCCCTTATAGGTGAAAAACGCTTTCTTTTCTTCTGCCATTAGTATCTCCTCCGTTTCTCGTAATATCGTTTTATTCTCTTTATACTTTACCTTTTTATTATACCATACTTTTCACAAAATTAAAAGAGTTTTTTAATAATTTTTTGCACAAGTTTTTCATCTTCCCTTGTGCCGGATACATATTGTATCACATATGCTTTGCAAAAGCTGTCGAAACATGACTGTACAGGCTTTAACACTATGCTTAATAGTTCTCGTCAACTGCCTCACCTTTAAGGACTCTGTCCATATTGGCAACGAAGGTATCTACCCATGTTGACTGTATCCTGAACGATGTTTCGCCGTTGAGCTTAACTACCGAACGTCTTGAGGAATCTTTATAAAGCTCCATAACGTCCTTTTTGCCGTCCTTGCGGTCAAAGGTTATTGTGAGATAGCTTTCGCCCTCGGGGTCTGTGAAGTATATCTCGTTTGTCGGGCAGCCCATAAGATACTGATAGAAAGTCTTGAAGTTGTCAACATCAAGCTCCTTGCCGTCTGTTGTGACCTTTGTTACCTGTGCGGTAGTTTTGCCGTCAGAATCTGTATCAGCACTTGTGCCTGAGCTTTCGACCTCATAGACGGTCTTTTTGCCGTTATATACTACTTCAACGTCCTTCAAGTCAACAAGATAGTTTGAAGTCATAAGGCTTGTGATAACGTCCTCGGCTTTGACTGTTGCCCATGGGAGGCTGTCTGCTGAAACGAGGTATATAGCGTCAACGCCCTTTACGCCCTCGAAGTAGCAATAATATGCTGACACGGTATCGGTGGTTTCGCTGCTGTCGCCTGCTGTAGCATAGACAGGGTCGCCTATTTTAAGGGTATAGTCATAGCCGTCACCTGAGAGCCTTACTGTTGCGAATGGGTCGTCAAGACCATGCTCTTTCATTGCCTTTTCGTCAGGCTCTATTATCTCGCAGCTCTGAGCTGTAAGTCCCCACATACCATGGGTGGTAGTGGAAGAATTTGTTACGTTCAGGTATGAGAAGATAGGTTCTGTCATTACCTGACCTGAAAGTCCCTCTATCTCGTTAGGGTTGTTTTCAAATGCCATTTCATAGTCAAGGTCTTTTCTTGTAACTGTTTCCTTGCCATAGTCAGGCCAAGCGTCATCAGACGGTTTTGCAAGGAGCGTCAGTGACGCATAGGCTGTGACAGGGTCGGTATAGTGTGAAAGCCTTGTGCTCATTATCATATAGACTGTTTTCTCATCGTCAAGGCTGACATAGGTATATCTCTCGTTGCTTGGTGAAACAGAGCCTACATGAACGGTAGTGGCAGTGCCGTCGCTGTATTCAACGGTGAAATCCGCTGTTGGCTTATCAAGGCCGTATTTTGACATATCCTCAACGTTTTCTTCAACAAGCTTTTTTGCCTTGAAACTATCAAGGTTAGATATCATTGAAGACTCGGCGGTGGTATTGGCATTTATGCTGCCAAGTTCAGGTATGCTCCATGTGGATTTGCCTGACTGTGACTTGCTTATGGAATACTCGCCGTGTTCATTTGACACCTTTACGCTTGTGATATCGTCGCTTGATTTTGTGAGGATAACAACGCTCTCGTCCTCACTTGAAACTGCTGCTGTTGACGATGAGCTGGAGTCGGCGTCAGATTTGCCCGATGTAGAATTAAGAAACGCCATTACGCCCACCAGACAAGCCGCAGTTACTCCGCAGATAATGATACCCTGCATTTTACCATTCATTTGTAATTACCTCTGTTATCAACTTATTTACTTATTCTTTCTTCTTACCCAGATAACTATGCCTACCACGAGAACTACTACCGGCACGCCGAGGCAGAATGTCCATTTGAGGGCTGTTTTCTGCTGCTGAGTGATATCGAAAACGTTGCCTGTGATAGTTTTAGGTGTGATAGTGATACCTGCGGTCTTTCCGGTAAGACCGTTTATAACGCTTATGAAATACTCGCTGTTCTGATACTGTGAATACTGGAGATAAGTATCTGACAGCAGTCCCTCTGAACCAACTGCGATAACGTTGCTGTAGAGAGTATCATTATCGTCTGTGAATTTTGCCTTTGAGCCGACAGCCATATAGTTCTGCTGACCCTTTACCAAGGCGTCGCCTATCTGCACCTGACCTGTGGTCTGTGATATATCAACATTTGCGGTATAGGCAGAATCTGAGGACTTGAGGTAGGCGTCTGTAGACACCATATCCTGCTCGTCAAAGAGTGTTTTTACAGGGCGGCAGAGAGCTGAAAGGATAGCCGGATTCTCTGTGGAAACGTCCTGTGTGAAGTTATCAGACACATCTGACGCAACTGTTACGCAAGGTGAGTTATAATACTTGCCTGAGTCGCTTTCGCAGATAACTCCGTCGCCTATAGCAAGTCCGTACTCTGAGAGGAACTCGTCAAGGTTTGGGGTATCCTCCTGACCGTAAGATGCGATATAAAGGAGTTGTTTGCCAAGCTTTCCGTCATTGTTGAGGAAGTCGCTGACCTTTGTGATATCTTCTTCAAGATAATCGGTCTTAGGGGCAGGGATAACGACAACGTCTGTATCGGAAGGGATATCCTCGGAAGTTATATCAACTGTGTTCACGTTATAGCCGTTTGCTGTGAGCAGCGTCTGGAAATATGTGAGCTGTGTAAGTTCACTTCTGCCTGTGAGGATAGTAACGTAAACAGGGTTAGGGTCTGTTACGGTCATAAGTGCAGAGGTGAAAGCCTGCTCGGCATTTGAGGACTCAACATAGCTGCCGTAATATGACAGGAACGCAAGGTCGCCGCCTGCCTGCTGAGCAATGGTATCGATGCTGTAGCCTGACTGTGAAAGTTTCTGCTCGAACTCGTCTGTGAATGTAAGAAGGTCGAGCATACCAAGTTTTCTTGTTCTGCTTATCTCCTTGCCGTCCACCTTTGTTTTGGTTTCAAAGATGATATCGAACTGGCTGATAGTATCGGTATACTCCTTAACGATCTCAGGGTGTGAGTCGATATCGACGAAACGATATGTGATATGGTGGTTGAGCTTGCTATAGTTTTTCAGCAGCTCGACAGCCTGTTTATTGTAGGAGCTGTAGTTTGTATAAGTATTCTCGTCGGCGAACACTGTTACCTGAACGTCAACGTTCACTTTCTTTACATAATCCTCTGTATCATTTGAAACTGAGTATATCTTATTGCTTGTCAGGTCGATAGTGACAGGATATCTGTCAAATATCATCGTTGTTACAACGTTCACGAGCACGAGCAATGCAACGAACACGCAGGTGAACACTGTTGCCATTGTGCCGTGTTTGAGCTTTTTGGCATTGAACTTTTTGCCGTTCTTAGCCTTTTTCTCTTTTTTATCTTTCTTGTCTTTATCTTTTTTATCCTTTTCTGTATCTTTAGGGGCGGTCTTTGCAACCTTTTCGTCTGCTACCACATCTTTAAGCAGGTCTGCACCTGATACAGAGATCTTTTCATTATTATTCTCTTGCATTTCAACAGTCCTCCTTTAGCCCCAGCGGCGTTTTTCAAGCACTCTCACCGTGATGAAAAGAAATGCCACTATTGCACTCAAAAAGAACACAACGTTAGAAAAGTCAAAAAGTCCGTAGGTGAATGAATAATATCTTTCGCCGAATGACACCTTTTCGCACACTGTTGTGAGCCATTCAAAAGGCAGAAGATTGCCTATAGTTGACAGGAAAGACACAAAGATAAGTGCGATAAAGCTTATTACTGCGGCAACTATCTGGTTCTCTGTGAAAGAAGAGCAGAAGATACCGATAGCGATGTAAGCTCCGCCAACAAGTGCCAGAGCAACGATATTGCCCACGACAACGTTCCAGTCAGGTGTTCCGAAAGCGGATACCACAACTGCAAACACGCCTGTGATAGCTATTGCTATAAGGTATATAAGAAACGCTGCGAGGAATTTTCCAACGACTATGCTGCCAAGTCCCACAGGGGCTGTGAGCAGGCACTGGTCTGTTTTGGTTCGCTTTTCTTCGGATATGGTCCTCATCGTAAGTACAGGTATGAGCACGATTATTATCAAAAGCAGTGCACTGAAAACGGAATCAAGCTTTGTATAGCCGCTTTCAAGACTGTAGTTTGCAAACATTATGCCAGCGTAGGCATAGAATGCAGCAAGAAAAATGTAACCGATCGGTGAGGTGAAATAGCTCCTTACCTCTCGTCTGAATATAGCACCCATCAGTCATTCTCCTCCTTGTCGAAACTATCTGCAAGGGCAGGCATAGCCTCGCCCATTGTGAGCTTGAGGAATATATCTTCAAGTGAAAGCTCAGAGGTCTTGAGTTCAAGCAGATACCAACTGTTTTTTACCACTGTTTCAAAAACGTCACGTCTGATATCTATGCCCTCTTTTGCCTCTATTCTTATATCGTTCACGCCGTCCTTATGGCTTGCGTCACAAACGACTTTTTCAACGCCCTTTATGCCCTGCATCGCTCTTACTATCTTATCCTTATCGCCCTGTATCTTTGCGGTGAGCTTATGCTCGCCTGAAAGCTTTTGGGACAGGTGCTCCTCGGTATCGTTTGCGACTACCTTGCCCTCATTGATAACTACTATCTTATCGCAGACAGCCTGCACCTCAGAAAGGATATGGGAAGAAAGGATAACGGTATGATTTTTGCCAAGCTTTCTTATAAGAGTTCTTATCTCGATTATCTGTTTAGGGTCAAGACCAACAGTAGGCTCGTCCAATATGAGCACTTTCGGGTTGCCGATAAGTGCCTGAGCAAGGCCTACTCTCTGTCTATAACCTTTTGACAGGTTCTTGATTATTCTGTTATACACATGGTCGATCTTCACGAGGCTGCATATATCTTTCAGATGTGACACCTTTGGAAGTTTACACTTTTTAAGGTCATACACAAAATAAAGATACTCCTTGACGGTCATGTCCATATAAAGCGGCGGCAGCTCAGGGAGATAGCCTATCTGCTTTTTGGCTTTGATAGGATCTTCGAGGATATCCACGCCGTCAATAAGTGCTTTTCCGTCCGTGCAGGATATGTAGCCTGTAAGGATATTCATAGTGGTGGATTTTCCGGCTCCGTTAGGTCCGAGAAATCCGAGGACCTCGCCGTCCTCTGCTTTGAAAGAGATATTATCAACAGCTTTTTTGTCGCCGTATCTCTTTGTAAGGTTTATAACCTCTATCATTTTATTTCCTCCTCTTAGGGAAAACGTTCATAAGTCTTTACAATTCTATAATACTTATGTGACAGTGGAGTGATAGCTGTACGAAATACAGAGCATTTTAAGTATTTTTAAAGTAGTAACACACTCAAAATGCTCCGCTGATACTTATTTTTTGTTTGCCCAAAACGTTAGACAACAGGCTGGTCAGCAGTCTACAGACAACATACGTCGGTCGGTGACAGCTGACAGCGGTCAGGGATAATCGGACAGCGGGCGACCTAAGGTCGTCCCTACAGTTTGTCAACGTTCTTGCAGGTCATATTATGACAGCTTTTCAATGCCCTTTCTTATTCTTGCAAGAGTATCTTCCTTGCCGATGAGATAAGATATCTCAACACCGCCGCCAGGAGTGAACGCCTTGCCTGAAACTGCAACTCTCAGAGGCCACAGAACGATACCGTTCTTAACGCCGAGCTTGCCGATAAGGTCAAAGAGTGCGTCATGGATATTTTCCTCTGTCCAGTCCTCAACGCCCTCAAGTACAGGGAAGACTGCTTTAAGTGATTCAAGAGAATTTTCAGGATTTGTTTTCATCTTTTTATGTGTATAAAGTGCGATATCATACTCAGGAAGAGCGTCGATAAAGTCTACCATTTCAGGTATCTCTGTGAACAGCTCTGTCCTTGCCTGCAAAAGCTTTGCGACCTCGTTAAGGTCAACGTCATCTCTATGGACAGACTGCTTAATATAAGGGATAGCATACTCTGCGAACTTCTCAGGTGTCATAGCCTTTATATACTTGCCGTTGATAGCCTTGAGCTTAGCAGGGTCGAAGATAGCAGGTGACTTTGAAAGTCCATGGATATCGAACTCCTTAACAAGCTCTTCCAGTGAGAATATCTCGTTCTCTCCCTTTGGTGCCCAGCCAAGCAGAGCGATATAGTTTATAACAGCCTCTTTGAGGTAGCCCTTTTTCATAAGGTCCTCGTAAGATGCGTCACCGTCTCTCTTTGAAAGCTTATGCTGCTTATCTTTCATGATATGCTCAACGTGGATATAGATAGGAACTTCCCAGCCGAAAGCCTTATAGAGCAGGTTATACTTAGGTGCAGACGCAAGGTACTCGTTGCCTCTTACAACGTGTGTGATACCCATAAGGTGGTCGTCAACGACGTTTGCAAAGTTATAGGTAGGCATACCGTCTGTTTTGATAAGTATTTGGTCGTCGAGGGTAGAGCAGTCAACGGTGATATCGCCGTAAAGCTCGTCATGGAAAGTAACTTCGCCCTCTGTAGGTATCTTCTGTCTGATAACATAAGGAACGCCGGCGTCAAGCTTTTCCTTTATCTCTTCAGAAGAGAGGTTACGGCAATGTCTGTCATACATAGGAGCGATACCGCTTGCCTCCTGAATGGCTCTTACTTCCTCAAGTCTTTCCTTATCGCAGAAACAATAATACGCCTCGCCCTTTTCAACGAGTTCCTCTGCATACTTTTTGAACATACCCATTCTCTGTGACTGGATATACGGACCTACAGGGCCGCCGATATCAGGGCCTTCGTCCCAGTTAAGACCAACGTCTTTAAGTGTTTTATAAATTACCTCAACAGCACCGTCAACGTAACGCTCCTGGTCTGTATCCTCGATACGGAGAATAAAATCTCCTCCGTTCTGCTTTGCGATAAGATAGGTAAAGAGTGCTGTTCTCAGGTTGCCTATGTGCATATAACCTGTTGGTGAAGGTGCAAATCTTGTTCTTACCTTGTTCATTTATATCTTCCTTTCAAAATTAATATCAAATGCCGTTTTCCTCAAAATATCTGACCGCCTGCTCTTTGTTCCTTGCTATCTCCTCACGGAGGTTGTCAAAGCTGTCAAACATTTTTTCGGGTCGGAGAAATTCATGCAGTTCAAGTTTAAGCTTTCTGCCGTAAAGATCGCCGTGATAATCCACGATGAAAGTTTCCGCTAGGGGAGCTGTTTCAACGTGCACGGTAGGCTTTACGCCGATATTCGTTACTCCTGCATACTTTTTTCCGTCTATCTCAACAGTGGAACAGTAAACGCCGAACTTTGGCATTACTCTGCCCTTTGGTATCTGCTGATTTATTGTGGGAAAATCCCACGTTCTGCCACGCTGAAAGCCGTGCTCGACCTCAATGCAAAAGCCGAAATGATAGCCCAGCATTTCATTTGCTTTCGCTATCTCGCCTTCACGGACGCAGCGTCTTATTTCCGTGGAGCTTATGACTTCATTGCCCATAAGCAGGGGGCTGACTATCTCCACGTCTATGTCATATTTTTCGCCAAGCTTTTTAAGGTCTATCGCCTTGCCCTGTGCACCTCTGCCGAAAGTGAAATCATTTCCGCAGACTGCACCGCAGCAGTTGAGCTTTTCTTTGAGCACCTTTTTCACAAAGCCCTCAGGCTCCATGCCTTTGAACAATGCAAAATCAGGTGAGAAAAGCACTTCGACCCCAAGCTCAGCCATTTTTTCATGCTTTTCGTCGTCGCTCATAAGCATTTCTATCCTGCCGTCATGGCCCTTTGAGGTCACGGTATCGGTCTTGAAACAGAAAACTGCCGACTGTCCTCCAAGGCTCTGAGCCTTTTGCACAGCCGTTGTTATTATGAGCTGATGTCCTCTGTGGACTCCGTCAAAAAGTCCCAGAGCACACACCGTCTTTTTTTCGGGGATATGCCCGATGTTTGTTATATCCGTCAAAATATCCCTCCGAATAAAACAAGTTATCAGAAATTTTTGAAACTTCTGAAACTGCCATCCTGATAAATGCCGATACCAAGAAAGCTGCTGTCGCTGCCGTAGACACGGTAAAGACCGCCGTCGGTAAGCTCTTTTACGCCCGACTGCTCAGATCTGAGCTTTACGCCGTTTTTATAAAGCTTTGTTTCCCACTGACCAAGCGTGGTCTTTTCATAGCTTTCAAAGGCCCTGTCAAGAGGGATAAGCATTTCTGACAGCTTATCCTGCCCACAAAGCTCGGCTATCTCCTCTATGGTATAGCAATCTTTTATATCGACGCCCCCTGAATAGGAACGCTCAAGTGAGGTCATCATTCCGCCGCAGCCCAGCTTTTCGCCTATATCGGCGATAACAGAGCGTATATAAGTGCCCTTTTCACAGTCCACCTTTATGACGCCGCTGCGTGAAGTTTCATCATAGTTTTTTATCTCTATACTGTCTATATGGACAGCCCTCGGCTCACGCTCTATCTCCTTGCCTTCCCTTGCAAGCTCATAGAGCTTTTTACCGTTCACTTTTATTGCAGAATACATAGGCGGCACCTGCATGATATCGCCTACTAATCCGCTTTTGGCTTTTTCAAGCTCCTGAAAGCTCACCGACTTATCGCTGGTCTCAAGCACTTTTCCCGTGCTGTCCAAAGTATCGGTGCTTACCCCAAGCTGAAAGCCTGCGGTATAGATCTTTCGTCTGTCGGGGATAATATCGCAGGCTTTTGTGGCTCTGCCCACAAAAACAGGCAGGACGCCTGTTGCCATAGGGTCGAGAGTGCCTGCATGACCCAATCTTTTTATCCTGAGAACGCCTCTGAGCTTTGCGATAACGTCAAAAGACGTCCAGCCCTCAGGCTTGTTCACAGGAAGGATACCACATATATTATCCTTATTATTTTCCGCCGTCATCAGCCCAAGACCTTTTCAGCATGTTTGAGGAGCTTGTCCTTCACCTCTTCAAGGCTGCCTGTTATCTCGCAGCCTGCGGCTCTTATATGTCCTCCACCGCCAAACTCACGGCAGAACGCTGATGCGTCTATCTCGTCGTCACTTCTCACTGATATCTTATAGACGTTCTCGTGTCTTTGCTTGACTGTTATGCCTATCTTTACGCCCTCAACAGACAATGGTATGGAGGCAAGTCCCTCGAACTCGGCAGCGTCAACGCCGCTTTTCTCCATAAGCTCCTTTGTGAGCACTATCATTGAGCACTTTCCGCCGCAATAATACTCCATATTCGCTGTGACCGACTGCTCCACCATAAGTCTGCCTCTGCTCTTTATATCGAACATTCTTCTGTTGATATAAGCAAAGTCGATATCATATGACATAAGCTCTGCACAGGCGATATGAGCCTGTGGAGTTGTGTTTTCATACTTAAAGCAGCCTGTATCGGTAGCGATGCCGGTATAAAGACATCTCGCTATCTGTCTTGATATTTTTCTGCCTGACTCCTTGAAGATCTGATACATTATAAGTGCGGCAGCTGATGCGTCGGCGTCAACATATGACTGCTTTGCAAAATACTTATTTGATATGTGGTGGTCGATACAAAGGTCTATCGCACCCTCTTCGGCATACTTTGAAAGGTTGCTGCCAAGAAGATTCGTGTCTGCGATATCAACTGCGATAACATACTTTGCATCAAATTCTTGAGGGTAATAGCCCTCATAGATAAGATCATATCTTTCGGGAAGGCTGTCGGAATTTACAACGTTAGCCTTTTTTCCCATATCTCTCAAAAAAGCACACAGACCAAAGCCTGAACCCAACGTATCACCGTCGGGGCTTTTATGAGTAAGAATAAGAAAATCATCATTTTCCTTAAATATCCTGAGAATATCCTGAAATGTCATAATACCCTGCCTTTCCCCTCTATTCTTCTTCGTCTTGCTCCTCTTTTTCTTCTTCGGGCAAAACCTCTTTAAGGAGCTTATTTATCTTTGCTGAATGTTCGATAGAATTATCAGCAATGAACTTCAGCTCAGGGCACTTTTTCAGCTTGAGCACGTTGGATATCTCTCTTTTAAGGAATCCCGTTGCGGACTCAAAGCCTTTCACTGCCTCTTTTGCCTTATCATATCCCTCAAAGCTTGACACATACACCTTGCAGAATGAACCGTCGCCTGCCACGTCGCAGCGGACTATGGTGAGCATATCGCCTCCGTGTATCCTTGGGTCTTTAAGATCTCTCATTTTGCCCGATATTATTCTTCTTATATCTTCGGACATACGTCCTGCTCTGTAACCTGCCATAATATCTTTATCTCCTGCTTAAATATGCTCTTACGGGGCGGCAGCTCCGCCCCGTGCGAGTATTTATCAATCTCTGTATTCTTCCATATAGAACGCCTCGAAAATGTCGCCCTCCTTGATATCGGTGAACTTTTCAAGAGTTATACCGCACTCAAAGCCTGCGGCAACTTCCTTAGCGTCGTCTTTGAATCTCTTGAGGCTTGACATCTTATCCTCGGCAACAACGATACCGTCTCTTACGACTCTTATCTCGTTATTTCTGCCTACCTTACCGTCAAGGACGTAACAACCGGCTACAGTACCAACATTGGATATCTTGTATACCTGTCTTACTTCGATACGGGCTGTTTCGACCTCTCTGTACTTAGGTGCGAGCATACCCTTCATAGCGTCTGTTATCTCTTCTATCGCATCATAGATTATTCTATAAAGTCTGATATCAACGCCGCTCTGCTCTGCGTTCTGCTTTGCAACAGGGTCAGGACGAACGTTGAATCCAACGATGATAGCATTTGACGCATTTGCAAGCATAACGTCGCTATCTGAAACTGCACCAACGCCGCCGTGGATAACTTTAACTCTGACCTCGTCATTTGAAAGCTTTTCAAGTGACTGCTTTACAGCCTCAACAGAGCCCTGTACGTCAGCCTTGACGATGATAGGGAGTTCCTTCATTTCGCCCTCGGCTATCTGGCTGAACAGGTTATCGAGCGTTACCTTCTGATGCTGCTGGAACAGCTCTTCCTTAGCCTCATGCTTTCTCTGCTCAACAAGCTCTCTTGCAAGCTTTTCGTCTGCAACTGCGTTGAACACGTCGCCTGCACTTGGAACTTCGCCCAAACCTGTTATCTCAACAGGTGTTGACGGACCAGCCTCCTTGATACTTCTGCCCTTATCATTGGTCATCGTTCTGATACGTCCAACAGAAGTGCCTGCAATTATAACGTCGCCTGACTTCAAAGTACCATTCTGAACGAGGAGTGTAGCAACAGGGCCTTTACCCTTATCAAGTCTAGCCTCGACTACAGTACCTCTTGCAAGTCTGTCAGGGTTAGCTTTAAGTTCCTTGACTTCTGCAACGAGGAGGATATTCTCAAGAAGTTCGTCTATACCCATACCGGTCTTTGCAGAAACAGGAACTGCGATAACGTCGCCGCCCCATTCCTCAACGACGAGGGACTGCTCAGTAAGCTGCTGCTTTACTCTTTCAGGGTCTGCACCCTCTTTATCCATTTTATTGATAGCGACGATTATAGAAACGCCTGCTGCCTTTGCGTGGTTGATAGACTCGATAGTCTGCGGCATGATACCGTCATCTGCCGCAACAACGAGTATTGCGATATCTGTAACGTTCGCACCTCTTGCTCTCATGGCTGTGAAAGCCTCATGGCCCGGGGTATCGAGGAATGTTATCTTCTTGCCCTGATACTCCACCTGATAAGCACCGATATGCTGTGTGATACCGCCTGCCTCAGTGTCTGTAACGTGAGCGTTTCTTATTCTGTCGAGGATAGATGTCTTACCATGGTCAACGTGACCCATAACAACAACGACAGGACATCTTTCCTGGAGGCTCTCCTCTGGGTCTTCGTCAGTTTCGATAAGTCTTTCTTCTATTGTAACGTGAACTTCCTTTTCTACCTTTGCACCCAGTTCTTCTGCAACAAGTGCGGCAGTATCGAAGTCAACTACCTCATTGATAGACGCCATTACGCCAAGACCCATGAGCTTTTTGATGACCTGAGTAGCTGTTACTTTCAGTCTGCTTGCAAGCTCTGAAACAACTATCTCGTCAGGTATCATAACCTTGAGCTGCTGTTTTCTTGCTCTCTCAAGCTCCAGTCTGCGGAGCTTTTCGCTCTCAGTTTCCTTCTTATGTGAGAACTGCTGTTTCTTTCTCTGCTGAGATTTCTGAGTGAGTTTCTGTTTCTTTGTGAAGTTATCCTTGCTCTTGTTCTGCTTTGAGTTTGCAAGGTTATCATACTTCTCGTTATACTTATCGAGCTCTATATAACTTCCTCTTGTGTCGATAGTTCTCTGTGTGCCAAATGAATCGTTGTCCTCAGAGATAGTATAACCGCCTGTGTTTTCTTTCTTATCAGAAAAACCGCCAAGCTGCTGACGAACGCCATGCTCTTTCTTCTTTGCAGATTTCTGCTGCTGTTCAGGCTGCTTTTTCTTCTGCTCAGGAGCTGGCTGTTTTGTTTCAGCCTTGACCTCAGGCTTTTTCTCGACCTTTGGTTCTTCCTTAGGCTCAGGCTTTGTTTCAGCCTTTGGAGCTGCCTTTGTTTCAGTCTTTGGAGCTGCCTTTGGTTCAGGTTTCTTTTCAGCCTTAGGCTCTGCCTTTTTCTCCTGCTTTTCAGTCTTAGCAGGTTTCTTAGCAGCTTTCTTCTCTTCCTTTGCAGGCTTTTCTTCCTTAACAGGCTTTACGTTGTTTGCATAGAAAGCGTCAAAGCTGTCCACCTGATTGTTCTGTGTATAATACTCCAGAACGTAGGAAATCTCCTCAGGTGTGAGGACAGACTGTGTTTTCTTTGGCTCTCCGCCGAGCTTGCCAAGACACTCGATAAGCTCATTATTTGTAACTTTCAGATCCTTAGCCATTTCGCTAAGCTTATATTTAGTTGTTTTCATACTCATAGGCTGTAAAATACCTCCTCATTAAATGCTGTAAAACTCGTTCTCGTCTATCGGGATCTCATCAAGTCCTTTTGCACAGGCTTTTGCAAAGCCGCCCTCGCAGATAGCGATAACTCCTGTTCTCTTGCCGAGCCCGAAGTGTATATCGTCCATTGTTATACCGAGGCTGTAAAGCTTTATCCCGTTTTTATAGCAGTTGAACTTTATCTCCTTGAGAGATTTAGGCGAAAAATCGGTCGCCGCAAACACCGCACAAGCTTTTCCTGTATTGCAGGCGTCCTTTACCATGTCCATACCCATTACAAGCTTTCCTGCTTTTCTGCACATTGTAACAAGCCCTATTTTATTATTCATTTTCTTTAAGCTCGCCCTCCATGCTGTCATATATATCCTCGCTTATCATGCAGGAAAAACTTCTTTCAAACTTTCTGGCTTTTCTTGCTTTCTCAAAGCACTCGACGCTTTTGCAAATATAAGCACCTCTGCCTGATTTTTTTCCCGTGAGGTCAAGGGATATCTCTCCCTCTTTTGACTTCACCACTCTGATAAGCTCACGCTTGGGTCTCATTTCTCCGCACCCAAGGCACATTCTCATTGGTATCTTCTTAGTTTTCATCATCGGCAGCCTCAGCCTTTGCAGAGCTTTCGGATACGATATCTATTTTATAGCCTGTCAGACCTGCTGCAAGCTTTGCGTTCTGACCCTTGTTACCGATAGCCAGTGAAAGCTGGTTGTCAGGAACGGTAACACGGCACTCCCTTACGCCCTCTTCTTCGCTGAGCTCAACGTTTATTACCTCAGCAGGAGCAAGTGCCTTTGCGATAAAGTCGGCAGGGTCTTCGCACCAGTTGATAACGTCTATCTTCTCGCCTTTAAGCTCGTTTACAACAGAAGTTATTCTTGACTTTCTTGGGCCTATGCAAGCACCAACGGCGTCAACGTTAGGATCTTTTGAATAAACAGCTATCTTACTTCTTGCACCGGCAACTCTTGAAATAGCCTTTACCTCTACAGTGCCGTCTGCGATCTCAGGAACTTCAAGCTCGAAAAGTCTTTTAACAAGCTCTCTGTGAGTTCTTGATATCTTGATAGAAGGCTTTCTGTCAGGGTTTGCGATACCGACTACATAAACCTTGATGATATCTCCCGCCTTGAGTGTTTCACCCGGTATCTGCTCGTTTCTAACGAGATAAACTTCGTTCTTGTCGATAGTAAGTATAGCGTTCAGAGTAGCAGGCTCTACCTTCTGAACTGTGGCAGAAACGCACTCATGCTCTTTATCGTGATACTGCTCGATAAGTCTTGCTCTTTCAAAATCCTTGATATCGTGCTTGATAGACTGCTTTGCGTTCTGAGCGGCAACTCTTCCGAACTTTGCAGGGTCGAGAGGTATCTCCACCATATCGCCTACCTTGATATTAGGGTCATAGGTCTTTGCCTCGTCCAGGAAGATCTCATTGTCAGGGTCGTCAACATACATAACGTCCATTACTTCCTTGAGTATCTTCATATCCAGCTTTCCTGTGATAGGGTCGATATCTACTCTGATGTTCTCGCAGTAAGGATAATCCTTCTTGATAGCTTTCTCTATACCTGATTTTATTTTCTCGATAAGTACCTCGCTGTCAATATTATTTTCCTTTTCCAGATCTGCTAGAGCGGTAAAAAAATCCTTATTCATTTTCTGATCAATCCTTTCATACTTGATGTGGGCTTTGCCCATGTTTATTACAATTCTTCATTCAGAACAAATCTGCGTCGTCATTTAGCTTTACATACGCACAGTCTGCAAGCTTGAACTCCACATTCTCAACGCCGTTCATATCCTCGTCGAGGGTCTGACAAAGTATCTTGTCCTTATCATATCCCACAAGACCCACAACAAACTCTTTCTCGCCGTTTTCGTCAGGTCTTATGAGCCTTACCCTTACGACGTCGCCAATGCAGACTTCAAAATGCTCAGGTCTTCTAAGCTCTCTTCCAAGTCCGGGACTTCCGCACTCGAGCACATAGCTTTGAGATATAGGGTCGGCCTCGTCAAGAGCCTTGTTCATAGGTCTTGTGAAAGCCTCGCAGTCGTCCATATCTATGCCGCCGTCCTTGTCGATAAGCACCCTGAGGTACCACGTTGCTCCCTCCTTTTCAAACCTTACGTCCCAAAGGAAAAAGCCAAGCTCGTCTGCGATAGGCTGTGCAAGCTCTCTTACCTTTTCTACCGTAGTTTTCTTTACTTCCATACAGCACCTCCGTTAATGCTCTCTCGGCAACGCCAAACGGCTTTGCCTGAAAAAAAGCCCCATACAAAACCAAAAGACCGGAAGTCAAGTTCCAGTCTTTCATTAAAAGCCTATTGTAATCATTATACCACAAAAAACATTTTTTTGCAAGGACATTCAAAAGTTTTTAATGAAAAGAATTAAATATTCCGTTAATAATTCGTAAACATTCCGTCAACTGACGTTCTTTCCATTCTCCTCAGGGATATCCTTAGGTTTTGCTTTTTCTTTATCCACGGGTTTCTTCACTGTTCCCTCCACGAAATCCAGCGGAACGGTGAACATTATTCCCGTATTGGGCTGAGATAGATCGCCCACAGTATTATAAACTATCTTTCGTGCGGTATCGAGCTGATTATTTTTTATTACTGAGAGGATAGTTCTGTTATCCTCGTCACCGCTGAAAAGTCCTCTTATGGAGGCACTGAGAAAGCTGCTGTCGAGCCTTGAAAGGGTCATTGCCATACCTGACGACTCGATGATAGTCGCACCCTTGATGCCTGCTGCTGAAAGTCCCTCCAGCAGATAGTCAAGGACATCTGTTTTATTAAGGATTATGACCAGAAGTTTCACTGTATATCGCCCCCGTAAAAGTTTTCCGCCTCAGCGTATCTCTTATTCCTCCGCAGCCGAAGGAGCGGTATCCTTCAACATTGTCTGAACGCTCTCCTTGAACTTATCCGACACCTTGAAGTGCGAATCGTCTGTCCACTCGCCCTCCGGCACAAGAGCCTCGGCAGGAGTAAGGTTCTGGTCAAGCATATCCTTGAGATATGTTTTTTCTTCCTTGAACTGGGCATTCGTCCAGTCGGTATCGCTGTTTGCGGTGAAAATATTATAGAAGTTATCAAGATTATCCTTTGTGATATTAGCCTGCTGGAAAGCGTTGTTCAAAAGCATTGTAACGGCTGTTCCAAGGAACTTCATGTTGCCGTTCCTGCCCTCTGAGAAAACAGGATACTGGCAGATAAGTCTTATCTGATGACCGCTGAGATTTGTCAACTCTCCGCTTGGAATGGCTATATCGTTCTCGTCGTTATCCTGAGAGAGATAGTAAAGCTCCTCTTCAGGAGTATATGTAATTCCGCCCACAATATCCGCCGCATTTTCAAAAGCGTCGTTTGTAAGGGAAACATAATTGTCGATAGTGATACCGAAAGTATCGGCAACGGCAGCCTCAAGCTTTACCATTCCGCCTGTTTCATGTATCTCACGCATGGTCTGACTGCCGCTCACCGTGAATGCTGAAACAGGCATCACGATTATCTTCTTGGCGTCAGGTGCGACCCTTATGACCGCTGCGTCTGCAAGAACGCCCTTGCTGTTCACTCTTGCAAAAAGGGTATTGTAAACAGGGCTTTTTATTCCTGAATCTGTATTGCTGTCATCATTGCCTATAACTCCGAACTGTTTGAGGGCGAAAAACGCCAGCATACCGATAACAAAAAGGAATATTATCATTGTTATAAAGTAGACCAGAGCGATAGGTGCCTGAGATCTTCTTTTTTTCTTTTGAGCCATATTATTGATCTCCTTACTTTTATATAATGTATAAGGCGGCAAAGCCTGCCTTGCATAAATTTTTTCGGAAAATTTCAAGAAAACTATTGAACAATTTGCAATTTAGGTGTAAACTAAATAGGACGGTTGTCTGCGTCAGAGTCGATATAGAAAACAGGGTTATCGTCAAGGCACAGGATATTCATTTTAAGACCTGCACGCTTTGCCATGTTTATTGTCTGCAAAGTGCCTGAACCTTTGGCTTTCTCTTTTATGACCCCGATGATCCGTGAAGAATGTTCCACCATAAAGCTGTTGCGTTTTTTATAACAGCCCTTTTCATACTTGGGGCTTGTTATCACCACTGCACTGCACGAATCCAGTATCAGTGAGTATGTATAGCTGTCAAGGGGCGACTTCATTTCTGTACGCTGACCTGCATAAGGCAGGACGCAGACGAGTTTCATATCGCTGTATTCCTTTTGGGCAGACAGGCTGTGAACTATTTCCGCACAGCGTAGGTCGATACCCTTTGACATACCCGATATAAAAGTGCGGCAACCGTCATTATATGCCTCCTTTATCATAAGGACGAGCATACTCAGGAGATTTTTCATACCCTGCTTATGGACATCGCCGCCGAAAGGCAGGTCCCTGTCCCTATGACCTGTAAAGCAGCACGAGGTTTCCAGGCTGCAAAAAAATTCATCTGCGGGGACGATATTACTCACATCAAAGCCTCCTGAACGGGCTTGCACTGCACAATGCCCATGATAAGAACATTATAACACATTGATTTATCTTTTTCAATAGAAAATGACAAATATTTTATCTATAAAAGCCGAAAGGGAAGAATAATAAAATGGATTTTTTGAAGAGAGCGTGGGCTGAGGTAGACCTTGACTGCATTGAATACAATCTGAGGGAATACCGCAAGCTCATTGGAGAAAAGACTGACATAATGTGCGTTGTAAAGGCAAGCTGCTACGGACATTTTGACAACGGGGTAGTTCCGTTTCTCGAAAACGAGATGAACGTGCACTGGTTTGCGGTATCGAACATACACGAGGCACACAGGCTCAGGGAAATGGGCATAAAGGGCGAGATACTCATTCTCGGCTACACCCCGCCTGAGAACGCAGGCTGGCTCACAAAGCTTGACATTATTCAGGCGTGCACGGAGCTTTCATATGCTAAAGCACTTTCAGAAAACGCTGACGGCAAGGTACGCATACACGCCGCTATTGACACGGGCATGACAAGAATAGGTCTGCACGGTAACGCTGACAGTATCTCCGGTGAGCTAAAAGAGATCTCACAACTTGAGAACATTTCTCTGGAGGGAATTTTCACCCACTATGCAGTGGCTGACAGTCTGAGAGAGCAGGACGAGGAATACACAAAGGCACAGACGGAAAAGATACTTGCCGTGGCTGACAAATGCGAGGCTGAGGGGCTTCATCTTGACAAGGTGCATTTTCTCAACTCAGCAGGAGGAGTTTACTATTACAACGAGAGAAGTTCTCTTGCAAGACTGGGCATAATACTTTATGGTCTTTATCCTGACCCTGCAAAGGCTCTTCCATTTGAGCCAAAGCCTGCTATGACTTTCAAGGCGGCTGTTGCACAGGTGAAATACATAGACAAGGGAACTGATGTAAGCTACGGCAGAACTTATACCGCTGAGGGCAAAGTCAAGCTTGCCACTGTTACCGCAGGCTATGCGGACGGCTATCCGAGGGCACTTTCAAACAAGGGATATGTGCTCATAAACGGAAAAAAATGCCCTATCACAGGCAGGATATGTATGGACCAGTTCATGTGCGATGTAACAGAAGTTGAAAACGTAAAGGCCGGTGACGAGGCTGTTCTCATAGGCTCACAGGGGGACGAGAGGATAACCGCTGACGATATCGGCAGAATGACAGGAACGATAGGCTACGAGATAGTCTGCGGTATCTCAGCGAGAGTGCCGAGAGTTATCTCACGTCACGGTGAGCGGACGGCTGTTCTTGAAATAGAATAAGGAAGGATAAAAGCTTTATGATAAGATTTTTCGGCGGCAGGGTAATGACCCTTGCCAATGGCATAGACACACAGGATATTGAAGTATGGACGGAAGGCTCAAAGATAGTTTTTGTAGGCAAGCCTACGTCTGAAGAGCTTGACGGAAAGGTCTTTGACCATGAATACGACCTCAAAGGCAATCTTCTTATGCCGTCATTCAAAAACGCACACACACATTCTGCAATGACTTTTCTGCGTTCATATGCTGACGATATGCCTTTGCAGGACTGGCTTTTCAAGCAGATATTCCCAATGGAGGCAAAGCTGGACGGTGAGAAAGTTTACTGGCTCACAAAGCTTGCGATACTTGAATATCTCACAACAGGCTGCACGGCGGCGTTCGATATGTACTTTGAGCTTGACGATTATGTAAAAGCCTGCACGGAAAGCGGATTCCGCTCTGTGCTTTGCGGTGCGGTAAGCGGTGACAAGTCAAACCTTGAAAGGCTTGAAAACAACTATCTGAAATACAACGGCAAAGACCCTCTTATAAGCTTTATGCTTGGTTTCCACGCAGAATACACCTGCGAAAAGGAGCTTATGGAGGGCGTTGGCAAGCTTGCGGCAAAATACAAAGCACCTGTTGCAATGCACAACTCCGAAACTGCAAAGGAAGTCAGAGAGTGCATAGAGAAATACGGCATGACACCAACAGAGCTTTTTGACAGCTTTGGCATTTTCGACTTTGGCGGTGCAGGATTCCACTGCGTTCACATGAGTGACAAAGATCTTGAGATATTCAAAAACAAGGGCGTATGGGCTGTTCACTGTGCAGGCTCTAATGTAAAGCTTGCGAGCGGCATTGCTCCTATCGTTAAAATGCAGGATATGGGCATAAACATCGCCATTGGAACAGACGGTCCTGCAAGCAACAACTGTCTTGATATGTTCAGGGAAATGTTCCTTATGACGGGCTTGCAGAAAATAGCCTGCAATGACGCCTCCGCCTGCCCTGCTGACTCAGTGCTGAGGGCTGCAACGGTAGGCTCTGCAAGGGCAATGGGACTTTCAGACTGCGACATCATCGCAGAGGGCAAGCAGGCTGACCTTATCGTCATAGACCTTTTCCAGCCTAATATGCAGCCGCTCAACAACATTGGCAAGAACCTTGTTTACAGCGGTTCAAAGCAGAATGTCAAGCTCACGATGTGTGCAGGAAAGGTGCTTTATGAGGACGGCGAGTTTAAGATAGGCGAAGAGCCTATTGTGATCTACAAAAAGGCTAACGAGATCATAGAGAGCATGAAAGACTAAAAGTAGGGGCGGCCTTGGGTCGCCTTTATCTTTTACGCAGTCACAGTATTGATACACAAAAAAGGGACGCTTTAAAACGTCCCTTTTTATATTATATTCTATTCCTCAAAGAAAAATGCTCCGTCAGCTGTATCGTCAGCCTCGTCTGCCAGTGTTATCACTGCACAGCCATTTGAGCTTTCGTCCTTTTTGCCGAATATCTGATCTCTGAAAAGCCAGAAAACGTCAACGCAGATAACAGCAAGTATAAGAATGATAAGTATTATCGGCACAAGTGCACTTGCTCCCTTGCCCGGAGTAACGCCGTTCATTTGGTTCATCTGATTTGCCTGATTCATCTGCATCTGCGGCGGAACTGCGTTGTTTACAGGCTGAGCAGGCTGCTGATAGCCCTCAGGTGTGAGAACTCTCTCAGGCTGCTGAGGCCGTGGGGTAACGTTCGGTGTTTCCGCAACTGTTGGCGTCTGAGGTATTTCCACAGTTCTTGACGCCATTGCCACCTCTTCGGCTGTAGGCTGAACAGGCTGTGCAGGTTTTGCAGGCTCTTGACCCGGCAGATAAACGCTGTCCATTGTTGGCATATCAGGAGTTGTTGGCGGAATGGTCTGATTTTGCACCGGCGTATCGTCAAAATGCAACTCAGGCACTTCGATAGACTCCATTTCAGGATTTCTCTCGTCGACCTCAGGCTCGTTCGCAGGCGTTTCGTCCTGCGGCACAGCTGTTCCGCAGACATTGCAGAACTTAGCACCGGCATTGAGTGTATTTCCGCAAACTGAGCACACCTTGCTTTTTATAAGCTTTTGCGGCATTTTCGTTCCGCAGGCGGCACAGAATTTTGCACCGTCAGCAACAGGCAGACCACAATTTGGACAATTTTCCATATTAATACCCTCTTTTCAAATTATTATTTATCCCCTCAGCTTTTCTTACTGAGATCAAATTTTTCTATGACATCTCCGAAAATATACCAGTTGTTTTCTATCTTCACCACTGTTATCTCACGGCTGTCTGACAGCTCTTCTCCCTCAGAGTTCTGTGTGAACTTTGCTGTCATTGTGACAGCTTTTTTTATAGTCACATTTTTGTGATAGCTGTCTTTATAGCTTTTCTCAAGATCTTTCACAGTCTCGCTGTCAAGCTCCTTTTTATCGCTGAGCTTATAGGCAAACTCCGCTTTATCCTTACCTCTTGCAAGCAAAGTTTCCGCAAGAGCCTCGTTATAGCTGTCGCCGTTTTTATACGCCGCCACAGCCTCAGGAGTAAAGCAGGAAAGATATGACGTTGTATCGCTGTACTCCGCCGCCGTGCAGAGAGTTGCTACCGGCTGTTCATATCCAAGAACCGCTCTTTCGTCCTTTCCGCAGGAGCAAAAGAGCACCGCCGCACATACAAGTATGCACAGCACTGATAATTTTTTCATTGTGCAAACACCGTATTTTTCAAAAACGGGCGGAAAAACCTCCGCCCGTTACTGATCTTTTTATAACTTAGAAACCTGTGCTGATAGGAAGATCGCCATTGTCGAGAAGTACCCATGTGCCGTCCATTTTACCAACAACAACTGTTGTCTTGTCGGTCTTATCATCGTCTTCGCCTTCGATAGTGTACTTGATCTTTACCTTATAAGCCTTTGTTAGCTTATACTTCTTAGCCTTTTTAGCACCAAGCACAGAGGCAAGATCTGACATTTCGTTGTAGCTGTCGATATCGTCTGAGTCTACCTCAGTCTTTTTAACTACCTCATAGCTTATCTCAGCGTCATCGCCGTATTTTTTTGTAAGTCTGTCTCTCTGATTTTCAGCCTCTTCGTCATAATCCTCATCGCTTATGTCAACGATACCGTCCAGAGCGTCAGCCATATCTTTAACGTAAGGAGGCATAAGTTCCTGATATGCATCGCCGTCGCCGTCATTGAGAACGTCCATTGCATTGTTGATAGGAGTTTTCCAACTTCCGCCGCCGAATATCGAGCAAAGGATAACAATTACCAGAATCACCAGAACCAGCAGAACTGCCAGAACTGCGATAGTGAGCTTATTAGGCTTGTTTTTCAGATTTTTGATGTTCTCAACAGAAACAGCGTCCTTGATAGCGTTCATATCGATGTTTTTAGCTGCCTGCTGAAGGTTTGCCATTGGTGATGCGGTCTGCTGTGCAGGCTGCTGAGGTGCTATAGTCGCACCGCACTGTGTGCAGAAAGTTGCATTGTCATTGAGCTGTGCTCCACAATGTCCACAAAATTTTGCCATGATATTATCTCTCCATATTCTTGATATATTTTTTGAAGATACTTACTTCATAATAATATATTAAACTAAAGCGTTAGATTTGTCAATAGTTTTTCACAAAGTTTAGCAAAAAAGTACACATCATCAGCCCTTTTCGCACATTTGTTACATATTATTTTGAAAAAGCTGTTACAAAACCTTAAAGCTGTTTACCTATTCTTATGATGCTTTCAGTGATAAGCTTTTTGAAAAGGGGAGCAGCCTTGTCTGCACATTCCTGAACTTCGGCGTGTGTAAGAGGATTATCCGTCATGCCTGCTGCAAGGTTTGCAACGCAGGATATTCCGCAGACTTTCATGCCTGCATGATTTGCGGCGATAGCCTCGCAGGCTGTTGACATTCCCACTGCGTCAGCACCGATAGTTCTTGCCATTCTTATTTCCGCAGGGGACTCGAAAGACGGTCCGGTGAGCTGGAGATAAACGCCATGGCGGAGGGTTATGTCAAGATCTTCTGCTGCACCTGATATGATATCCCTGAGCTTTTTGTTATATATCTCGCTCATATCAGGAAATCTTGTTCCAAGCTCGTCGATGTTCTTGCCGATAAGAGGATTAGGAACAAAGCTTGAGATATGGTCGGTTATAAGCATGAAGTCGCCTGCCTTGAAACCTGCATTCACGCCGCCTGATGCGTTTGTGAGGAAGAGCACCTGTGCACCCAACATTCTCATAAGTCTTGCAGGCAGAACAACGTCCTCCATTGCATAGCCCTCATAATAGTGCACTCTGCCCTGCATTATAACAACAGGTACTTCGCCAACATATCCAAAAACGAACTGACCCTTGTGTCCCTCTACGGTAGAGGTCGGGAAACCCTCTATATCCTTATAGCTGAGGGTGTATTTCACGTCTATGGAATTTGCATAATCGCCAAGACCTGAGCCGAGCACAAGTGCTACCTTCGGCTCAAAATCTATCTTGCTTTTCACACATTCATAGCATTTTGTAAGTTTCTCATAAGCTGTCATAAAATGCCTCCTTATCAATCTTCGCCAAGTTTCAACGCCTGACTTATCTTTATTTTCTTTATAAGTCTGCCCAGTACCACAAAGGCTGTGAGCAGCATAACTCCTATCACTGCATAGAGCTTTAGATAGTCGCTGCGTTCAGGTATCACCGCAAACGGCGGCACTGACTGACTTGCGTCAAAAATGCTTTGGAACAGCGGCACGAACAGGTCGCTTGTTATGCCGCCGATAAAGATAGCGGCAAATATGGCAACGCCTGATACCAAAAGCTGTTCATAGACTATCATCATTATTATCTCTCTGAACTTCATTCCCATTGCTCTGAGAATACCGAACTGCAAAGTCCTGCTCTTTATGGAGAGTATCCAGTAGATAAGAAAACCTATTATGCACATCACCATGATGATGATAAAGCCCAGCGTCAGAGCACCGTTCATGCCTTGCAGCATAGGGTCGTTTTTCTTTTCTATCATCTGCTGACTTGCAGATTCAAGGGTCAGCGGCTTTATGCCTGCCTCGTCAATGGAATCATAGAACGCCTGAACAGACGCACCGTCCTTGAGTTTGAACCACACCTGATAAGGCTCCATACTGGTCTGAACGTTCACATAGTCATAGTTCATAACGGCAAAGTCCATATATCCGCCGTTTTTCGCCTCTTTGTAAGGGCTTAGTCCCGGCCAGTAGTCAACAAAGGCAAGGACGGTCACTTCAAAGGACTCGTTGCCGCCCCATTTACACTCAACAGTATCGCCAAGCTCCAGTCCATAGCTTTTAAAGCTTGATGAAAGTATAACTCCCGGTGTATACTCAGCGAGGGCGTTCAGGTAGTTATTTATCTGAACAGGGAGAAGTCTGTCCTCAAATTTGCAGACCTTTGAAAAGTTGCTCGGCACAACGGTCATAAGCTGAACATTGCTTGTGGAGCTTTTTCCCGAACTGCTGTCAACGTTTTGGTCGAGAAAATCGTCACGGGTCTTTTCCTCGTCAGACTTTGTCTGCTGTCTTGGAACGTTCATCTTGTTTGACGAGATAGTCACGCCGTCTTTTCTGAACACCTTTGTGACGTTTTCAACGCCTGCAAGCTTTTCAAAGCGTTCAAAAGCAGGCTCTACATACTGGATAGTGGTTTCAGTATCGCTGTCGTCCTCCTCAGCGTCGGTCTGAGCTGCACCTGACTGTGCGGCACTTTGCTGAGTTGTCTGCTGTGCGGATTCTATTTTACTGCTATACCACTGCTCGGTCAAAACTGCATCGCAGCCCACCTCATAGGCTACGCTTTCCTCAGCGTTTCGGTTAAGTGCTCTTGCCGTATTTGCAAAGAACACGCCCAGCGAAACGGTGAGCACGAGAAACAGCATCAAAAATCTTTCTCTGCCCGTTGATGAACGACCTATATTCGTCAGTGAAACATACTGTGCAGGCGACCACACTCTTCTTCCTATCCTTGCAAGCAGTCTGATGATGTAAGGGTATATCCTTATAAGGAACAGTCCAAGACCAAGGATAAAGGCAGTCGATGCCACGAACATTATAGGATTGACTGTGGCTGTGGTATCTGTTACGCCCTCTGCCACCAGCTTTTCCTGCGTTTTGTTATAATAATACAGCCAACCCACAGAGCCGCCCACGAGGATAAAGTCAAGGCAGACCTTTTCCCACAGGGCGTGTTTTTTCTTTTTGGCTTTTGACTGCTTGTGCTCAACGATAGTTGTCTTTGTGGCAGGCAGTATCGGTATCATAGTTGTGACAAAGAACACCGCCACGGCTATTGCCGCATAGATGAACGCCTCAATGGTCATATGTACAGGGAGCGAACGTCTGTTGACAAATTCAAGGAAACCGTTTGACGCACCAAGCACCTTGCAAAGTCCAAGGCCTGCAAAAGGTCCTATTATAACAGTAAGAACGCCAAGGACAAGGGATTCCAGTGCATAGATAGCCATTATCTGCAAACGGCTCGCACCACGGCTTTTGAACACAGCTATCTCGTTGCGTTCCTGCTCAACATTGAGCTGTGAGACCATAAAGAGATAGAATATTATCATGAGTATGACAGGTATCTGCAAAAGCCACAAAACAAGCTGGAGCTGTGATGAACGGCTTTCATAATCCTTCAGGATATCCGATGCAGGCATCGAAAAGCCTATGGAATTATCGCCGAAATAGGTCTTTTGCTTTGCTATCATCTCATTTGTGCTGTTAAGGTCGGTCATATTCATGGAGGCATAGTCAACGGCATAGTTGTGGACAGCCTTTGTGATATTCACGACACCTGAATCAACGCAATCCCCAAGCATTGTGTTATAATCTGTAAAGATAGCGGCGGTATACTGAGAGTCAAGACCCTCAGCCCAATAGGCGTCATTTTCGTCCTTTACGTCAAAAACGCCCACTATCTCTATCTTTATTGACTTATCATCGTCAAACACGTCAGCTATCTCATAGACAGTATCAATGGCAAGCTCTGTGCTTTTCAGGGCTTTTTCTGTGGCAACGCACTCATAAACGCCGTCTGAACGCTTTCCGGCGGTGAACATTCTGCCCTGCTTGATGCTGATATGGTCGGAGATATCGGTCATACCGCCGAGGGTAAATCTCGCCTGAGAATTTCCCTCAGAAGTCGCAAGAGAACGCACATACAAATACTCGTCGCTTATATACTTTTTATCAAGCTTTTCAGGCAGACCGAGCTCTTTGAACTTTGCCTCAACTTTGTTGTTGTAATTTTCAACAGCTTTCTGCTGTTCGCTGCCCGAAATATCCATTTTAAGCCCATAGCTAGTATTATAAGCACCGGGGTAGATATCATATTCCTGCTGGAAAGATTCCAGATCTTTTACAAGCATTCTTTGCAGGGAGGCGTTCATATAAATAGGGATAGTGCTCATCATGGCAGACGCCATAACGAATCCTATCAGCAGGCAAAGCACCATCCATTTGGTGTTTCGCATTTTACGGAACAATAAGGTGAACATAAGCTTATCCTTTCAAACCTATCTGATAACGATCTCGTCGCCCTCGTTAATACCCGATTTTATTTCGGTCTGAGAGCCTGTGGAAAGACCTGTTTCCACTTCAACGGCGGTTTTCTCACCGTTTTTCAGCACATAGACAACCTTTGTGCCGTCAACCTTTTTTATCAGATTGTTTGAGATAACGATAGCGTCTTTAACGCTGTCGAGAACAAGTATGGTATCAGCAAGCTGACCCACCGCCTCGGCAGGGGCAGTATCCTTAAATCTCACATAGATAGTGTCCGCCTGATAATCTATACCTGTATCGTCAACATTGTTATGATCTTCTTTTTGCTCTTCCTGATAATCCGCAAGCTTTTTAGGGGTCATAAAAACAACGCCGTCATAATAATCCTCGCCTATCCTTATCTGCACTTCTGTGTCGATATCATACTGGGTGAGGTCGTCAGGCTGTATTGCGATATAAAGAGCCGAAGTGTCGATAACGGTAGCAATGGTCTGACCCGGATTTACGTTGTCGCCCGCTCTGACGTCAGAAAGTGAAGAAACAACGCCGTCAATAGGTGATTTCAGGCTGGAATCCTCTTTCTGAGCCTGCAATTTTTCAAGCTCTTTTTCAAGGAGCTGCACGTCAACATAGGCAGAATCTATCTCCGCCTGCGTTCCGCCGCCCTCGTAGATTATATCCACATTAAGCTTAGCTTTGTCGAGATAAAGCTGCTTTTCTTCTATCTGATAATCAAGGTCATATGTATCAAGATCGCAGATAACGTCGCCCTTTTTGACCTTGTCGCCTGCTTTCACATAGAATTTTGACACCGTGCCGCTCTGCTTTTCATATGAGAGCGTGTACTGATTTTCCGCAGTGACAGTGCCCGTTGCGACTATCTTCTTCTCAAGGTCCTTTTTCTTCGCCGTCACTGTTGAATAAGTAACGTCGCTTGCCTTAACAGTCGGGGCGTCGAGCACCTCTTCCTCGTCAGGCAGCAAATAACAGCCCCCTGCCGAAAGGCACAACGCCGCAGACAGCACCGCTGCAAAAAGCTTTTTCAAGTTTACTTTTATATCCATGTTCAGACTCCTAACTGGCTGAATTTTATAGACAATACACCAAATTAATTATACCAAAAAAGCGGCGTTTTTTCTATACACGATTATACTAAATTAACCTGACATTTCAAGGCATTATGCACAATAGTATGCCTTCACATATGTACAAACTTGATAAACATTAAAAATATGAACATAAAGAATTTTTCAACGCAAAAAAAGTCCCGCACCGAAGTGCAGGACTTTGATAAGCATATTTGCAAATTAGTTTGCAAGACCTGATCTTTCAACACCCTCGATGAAGTATCTCTGAAGGAATACATACATGATAAGGATAGGTGTGATAGAAAGAAGACAACCAGCCTCAAGCCATACGATGATCTGTCTTACAGATACCGCCTGACCGTCAAACAGCTGCTGTGTCAGGTTTGTATTCAGGTTCTTCAGCATAAGAGCGACTGTGTCGTTCTGTGTGAAGAATGAAGATGATACATAGTAGTCGTTCCAGTACCAAACGATAGAGAACAGGAATACTGTCAGGAACGAAGACTTTGCGTTAGGACACATGATAACAAGGAATGTTTTCAGTGGGCTGCAGCCGTCGAGGTATGCAGCGTCCTCAAGTTCCTTAGGCAGTCCTCTGAAGAACTGACGGAAGATGAAGATAAACAGACCTGCACGGAGTCCGTTTGCAAACAATGCAGGAAGATACATGGTCCAACCGCTGTTGATAAGCGATGTAGATTCGCCAAGTGTGAATACCTTAGCGAGCCATGCCGGCTTGAAGTAAGCATACTGAAGGTAAAGTGGGATAGTTGTGATCTGTGGTGGTACGATGATCATAAGAACAACGATACCAAACAGGATTCCCTTACCTTTGAACTTAAATCTAGCGAAACCGTAGCCTGTGATAGAACAGGTTATTACCTGAAGAACGGAGGCAACGAGGTTAAGGATAACTGTGTTTACAACAGTTTCATCAAACTTCATTACTCCCCAAACGTCCTTGATGTTATCAAGTGTGAAACTCTTAGGGATCCAAACTACTGAAGGGTCGTTCATCTGCTCATTAGGTCTGAATGCAGTTGAAAGCATGAATATCAGAGGATAAAGGATTACGAAACAAAGACCAAACAGAATAAGGAATCTGAAGAATGGCCAAATCATTCCGATAGCTCTTCTTCTCCTGTTATAGCTGATCTGCTCGGGGGTGAGATATTTCTCAAGACCCTCTTCCTTCATCTTTTTATAACGGGCTTTAATAGCAGCCTTTCGTTCTTTTTCGAACTCTTTTTCTTCTTTTTTAGTTGCCACTTAAATCCCCCCTTATTCTACTTCATAGTAAACGAACTTATTAACAAGAGCTACAACAATTGCAAGGAATACCGCTACGATAAGGAAGTATGCCCACGCCATTGCCGCTGAGTAACCGTGCTCCCAGTTACTTGCCTTGTTAAGAACGATCGTCATAACTTCGTTCTGTGGATCAACGAATGAGTCAACGATTGTATAAACCACGCTTGAAAGTATCATTGGGCTGATATAAGGAATTGTGACCTTCCAGAAGAACTCCCATGAAGTTGCACCCTCGATCTGGGCTGCCTCCTTAGCTGAGAGCGGGATACCCTGAAGTGCTGAGAGCACCAGAAGTATCTGGATACCTGAGTTCCATACAAGGTTCAGGATGTCTGTTGTCAGCGAGTTTATTACCTCAGTGAGCTTATCACTGATGTTGTAGATACCAAGGAAGTTCAGCAGCTGGTCAACGAGGTCTGCCTCAAACATTGAGCTGAACTGCTCAGATCCGCCTGCATATCCGCCTGTGCTCATGTTACCGTTGATGATGTCGATAACAGGACCTGTAGCGATGATAACAGGGAGGAAGAATACTGATCTTGCGAAAGTTCTTCCTTTGAACTTCTGGTTAAGTATAACTGCAATGAATATTGAGAATATGAGGATAAGAGGAGTTCTCAGAACCGTATTCTCGATCATTGCTACCAGAGCCTTTGAATAGTCCTGATCCTTACGGAAAGCGTTTACATAGTTCTTCCAGCCGATGAATGTCATCTTCATTCCGCCCTGAGTTACCTCAGTTTTGTTGAATGAGTAAATGAGAGATTCTATAAGAGGCAGGATAAAGAAGTAAATAGTACCCAGTGCCCAGAGAGCTATAAAGCCGTAGCCGTAAAGACCCTTTCTTCTTTCATAAGAAAGTCTGTGTTTCTTTTCCTTGACTGCCGGTGCAGTAGCAGCTGCCTCAACGGCAGGCTCTTCTGCGACAATCTCCTCAGTGGAGATCTCTTCAATAACAGCCTCAGTCTCGTTTTCCTTCTCGACTGTATCTTCAAGATCTTCAGCCTTTACAGCCTCGATCTCTTCAGGAGTGTTTTTGATCTCTTCGCTCATTATTCTGTCAAACCTCCTTCTATACAATCTGCAAGGTCATAGACCTCTGTGCCGACGGTAGCTGTCGCATTCTTCTTATCAACGCTGATAACAACATCTGACGCACCGTCCTTTGAATAAGTTGTGGTAAGAACATTCTTGTCGTCGCTCAGCTCATACTTTGTTATGGTATAATCTGAAACGCCTGAAAGTATGCTGCTTACCTTCTTGTACTGATTAGCTGCAAGATCTGTCCAGCCTGCATAGTTTGAATAATACAGGTCGTCATAATCTGTATCCTGAAGTATATCAGAATCAGCGTAAGTCATATCGAAGTGTATCTGTGAGCCGGCAGCCAGTGAAAGCAGGAATGTTTCATCTGAATTTGAGCTCTTGTTGATAGGTGTTGAAGAATAATCAACAAATCCGTGAATGACCATCTGATAGAACGGGATATCGTAGTCTGTTACGTTGAATCCGCTGGAGTAAACAGGAACGTTTGAGACGTTTGTTACATATGGGAGAACGTAAGAGTTCGCACCGTCTGCAAATACTGTACTGATCTTCTCGCTTGCACTCTTATAGCCGTCAGCGATAGTGGTCATTGTCTTACTTCTGCTTGAAGGATCCTTCTTTGAGTAATCTGATACCAGCTTAGTTGAATAGTCGCCGAAACCGATAGAAGTCATCTTCTCATCGCTGTAGCTTTCCAGCATCTCAGTAAACACGTTCGTGTACTTGTTAGGTGTGAGCAGAGCAGGTGAAACTCCTTTTTCTGCAACGCCGAATGCAGGGCTGTATGATGACTGTCTTGAGTAAGCGTTTGAAACTCTGATAGCTGTGCTTGTGAGTGTCATATAACCCCATGAACCGCTGTCCATCTGGAAGTTGTTCATTGAAGGAACTATCTTCATGTTCTCGTCCTTTGACAAGAGCTTGTCAAATGCACTTGAGCCGCCCAGCGTACCTGAAGGAGATACCTCTGTGGATATCTTGTTCTTAATGGAATCGTTTGTCCAGTCGTTGTAGTTGACTGTGATGTTGTCAACGCCGTTTTCCTTGAGTATATCGAGGATATCTGACGCCTGGTCGAAACCTGTTATCTCAGTCTTGAGGTTGAATGGGATACCGAGGATAGAAGTGTCCTTCATAACGCCGCCGTAGAGGTCAACGTAAAGGTCGCTCTTATTTGCCTGAGTCTTAGCTGTCAGACCCTTATTATTGATAAGGTAGTTTCTGTACACCTCAGCACAGTCAGCGTAGTTAAGATCCTCGCCATTGTCTGAATCAACAGGATAGTAACGAACGCCGAATCTCTCGGTCTTGATTCCGTTCTTCTCGAAAACTGTTATCTTGTTTGAGTTATCACCGCTCATGAAGAATGAGTCGGAACTTCTTGTTTCAAACTCGAAGTAGCAAGTGTTGTAAGCCTGTTTTTCCTGACCTGCCACCTGAGCGTGTGCATAAACATTTGACTCACCGTCAGACGCAATGCAAACAAGTCCTGATGAACCGCTTACAGTTGCCAGTACAGGCATATAAGCCTGCTGAGTTGTTCTTGGAGCTGTTATAGGAACAGCTGTATAATCTCTGCCGAATACCTGCTGAGAGTAATCAGCGTAATCGGTCTTGCCGTTGTTGTAGTTTATTACAGCACCGCTGCCGTCAGGAACTATCATATAACCTGTAGCAGCTGAATCAGCAGCACCGAAATTAGGGCAGAACTCAAGCTTTGTGAGCACCTTGCCGTCTACCTGAGAAGTGTTCTTCTCTTCGATCTCGTCTGAATCGCAGTAAACATAAAGGTTATCGTCCTCAAGAACGTAATGTATCTTGAGCTTTACTCCTTCAGATACGTAATTGTATGTAGCAACGACGCCGTCTGAATTTGTCTGCCATTTTACCTTTGCCTTGTTTGAGTAAACAGGAGCAGGTGACTCAGTTCTCTTTTCCTGTCTGAGGTCGCCGACTCTTATAGCGGCACTGGCAGCGATCTGCTTTCTCTGGGCATTTTTCATTGCTGTGCCCTTAACTGTGTCGATAATTGTCTGGTCAGCCTCAATGTTTATTGGAGAAGTCCACCAATACTTGCCTGTAGCCTTTACGAACAAACAGAGTCTTTCGTTCTCTTCATCAAGATAGAGAGCAAACTTATCGTTCTCTGTTACCTTTTCGCACATTGCAAGAGCCTCTTCGTCAGTGATAGGCTGAACTTCGTCGTCCTTGCTTGCTGTAGCAGTTGTTGTTTCTGTATCTGCTGCACTGTCGGCTGCGGAATCGTCAGCAGCCTTGTCGCCGCTTTCATCGGCAGTTGTTACTGCGTCAGAAGAATCATCTGAGCTTGACTCGTCAGCTGCTGGATCAACGCTGCTGTCAGTATCCTTTGCAGCGGCACTTGAATCAGCCTGACTTGAACTCTCGTCAGTAGAAGAAACCACCATAGAACCCAGAGGCATCAGCATTGTAAGGCAGATAGCAAAGACAGCTGCTTTCTTGTAACTTTTGTTATGCATTTATTATTTACACCACCGTTTCTGTTTTAGCCTCTGATTCTGTACATGATCTCAGTGTAAACTGAGTAACCGAATACATATACCTGCTGGAACAATGAAAGGAGAAGTATCGCAAGGAACAATATAAGGAGCATTGCGATGATCGTACCGATAATTGATGCAAGTGTTTTACCGAATGAATACTGGTGAACGGCTCTCATTGCCTGTATCATAAGGATAAGAGACCAGCCGATACCAAGATACTGGATAGCTGTGATCCAGATCGACTCGTCCTGTACCAGAACGTTTGAGAAGATCACTGCTATGAATGTGCATACGATGTAAGGCACGAGAGAATATGCAGAATAGATGCATATCTTTTTAAGTGTACCTTCACCGTCGAGAAGTGTGCATATTGCCCAGTTGCCGAGTACCCATGTAAAGAAGTAAACTACAGACTGAACGATAAGCGGAACAACGTTGAATACTTTAACGTAGTTGTCATTGAACTGAAAGCCCGTGAGCTGTCTGTCAACGACCATTGCAATAAAGAGGAAGAGAACTATGAGCATAGATATTTTCATTGAGCCTTGTTTCTTCCATCTCAGGTCCTCAAAACCTTCAACAGGGTGGAAAACGCAATGTTTGAGCCAACCTACAGGAGTAAATTCATACATATCAGTTTCCCTCCTTCTTCTTGCGTTTGATGAGCTTTATGCCCTTTTTCTTGAGAACTGCTTTTACGATGAGCAGAGCGATTATAACGATTATAACTATCATTATAGCTGTGAAGTTATCTCTGAGCCATTCTTCTCTTGCATACTTGAACGCCTTATCGTAGTCGTCCTGATCGTAAGCTGTCTTGAAGTAATCCAGAGCCTTTGTATACTCACCGTCGTTAAGGCAAGCCTTGCCAAGACCAACATAAGCCATTGCATAGCCGCCGTCTCTCTTTATAACTTCTTCCCAGTCAGCTCTTGCGTCTGAGTATCTGCCTTCGTCATAAAGGAGAACTGCTCTGTGTACCACGTTGCCGAAAGTTGTTTCGGTGTAGATAGTGATATCGTTCTTTGTGCCGTCGAGGATATATACCTCGTTGCCTCTTGCCTCAATAGCGTTTGGTCCGAGGAAACTACCTGCCTGGTCGGAGGTGGAGTTCTTTGTACCAAAGATGCAAAGGAGGTTGCAAAGCTTGTCATACTGGAACACTCTACCGTTCTCGTAGTCAAGAACATTTATTGTTCCGTTGTCTGAAACGCAGATATCTGTAAGTCTGCACTTATAAGTTTTGTTTGTTGTTGAATCGTACTCAGATGAAACGTCACCGAATGAATACTCATCACCGACTGCGTTGTCCCAGATGTTATAGCCAGCCGGGTTCAGCTTTTTAACTGCGTCTGTTGTTGTGTTAGCAGCCTCAGTAACAGTATAGATAAAGCCGTCATTATCGATATCAAAGTTTGCATACTCAACAGGAACGTTTCTTGTCATTGCTGAGATCTGCTCGTTCGATGCGATCTTTCTCCACAGTTTCTGAGCGATAACGGCAGCTGTTACCTCAACTCGGTTCGCACCGTAGAATCCCTGGAACTCGCCGTCCTTATTAAACTGAACAGAACCTGTGTTTACTGACTTACAAACAACGTAGATGTTCTCAGCCTTGTCTGCAAGTATCTTTGAAGGGTTGAATGTTTCTGAATCATAAAGCTTTGTGTCAGGCTTTGTATATTCCTGAACAAGTTTCATTTCTGTGCCTGACTCAACAGTGCACTTAACAGCTCTTGAGTTATCTGTATCAGCGATATAAATGTAAAGCTCGTCATCGAAAATGCTCTTCTTTACATAGATACCGTTAGGATTAGCAAATGTTGACTTGCCGTCCTCGCCAACAGCTATCTCAGTAGAGCCTGTAAAGCCTGTATAGCAGCCTGTTACTTTAAGATCCGTGTCAAGACGGAGTATCCTGTTGTTGCCTGAATCGCAAACCCAGAATGTATCATTGTCCTGATCGTAATAGAGGTCTTTTGCGTCTGAGAGCTTTGCAGGAGCGTCATCGCTTATGTAAAGCGGGTCGCTTGGATCTGAAAGCCTGTCAAGACCCATATCTTTACCTGTTACAGTCTTACCTACACGATAAGCACTCTGGGAAGGTATCGCATCGTCCCAGTAATCGTAGTTATAGGCTGTATAAGGCTCATCTGCGAAAGCAGTCACGGTCATGGTCAAAGCCAGACCTGCTGCCAGTGCCGCAGAGATTATTCGTTTTAGAGAGATTTTATTTCTCGACACTACTTATCACCTTTTTCCTTTTCTATAATTAAGTTCAAATTAATCCTTCATACCTGAGTTAGCCATTGTTTCCATGACGTTGCCCTGAGCTACGAGGAATACGATCAGTGGTGGTATCAGAAGTACGACCGCTGCTGCAAAGGTTACACCCTGACGGGCAAGACCTGCGGCTGTGATCTGCTGTACAACTGTAGGTAGTGTTTTGAGCTGCTCGGAGTAGATAAGTGCTCCGCCCTGAATGTTCCATGCTCCCTGGAAAGCGAAGATGATAAGTGTCATCAATGCCGGCTTTGAGTTTGGAACGACGATCTGCCAGCAAATCCTGAACAGACCTGCACCGTCCACCTTAGCCGCCTCTACCATGGAGTCGTGGATAGTTGTCATGCTCTGACGCATGAGGTAAAGACCCATTGAAGTTGAAATGCTTGGGAGGATCAGTGCCCAGTATGTATCGATCATATGGAGCCTAGCCATTACGAGGAACTGCATGATCCATGTTGCATTTGAGGAGAACAGGAGGGCAATAACGATGATCTGGTTAATGACCTTGTTTCCTGGAAATTTACACTTTGCAAGAACGAATGCTGCACAGCAGCAAACGAAAAGGTTGCAGATACAAATTACTATTGTAATAAAGAAACTGTTGAAGATATATCTTGACAGTGGTACCTGCCATGAGCTTGCGGCTACCTTGAACATATCAGAGAAGTTGTTGGTAGTCGGATTCAGTACATAAAGCTTTGGAGGGAACACGAACAGTTCCTCAACAGGTTTCATAGACTGAATAACTGAGTAATACAGCGGGAACACCATGAATGCACCGAGAAGACAGAGGAATACGAAAATAACTATATCTCCGCCAAGAGAACCATTGACTCTCGCCTTTTTCTCTTTGACCTTCAGCTTTTCAATAGACTGCTGCTTTTTTCTTTTTCTAGCCATTTATATACTCCCCTCCTTTAGTCAAGATACTTGCCTAAGAGCCAGTTGATACCCTTATTGGCAAGGAGCATTGCAGCGAACAGTACGAAACATATTGCTGACGCATAACCCATTTCGTAACGAATGTTACCATAGTCGGTAGCGTGGTTCATGATCGTGTGAGCTGCATAGTCTGTTGAAGGCAGACCTACGAGGTTCTGACCAACAACGCCGACTGTGAATGATGCTGAGATCTGGATAACAGCAGCGAACAAGAGCTGTGGTCCCATTGACGGGATAGTGATGTAGAAAAGTTCCTGCCACCTGTTCTTGATACCCTCGATAGCACCGGCCTCGTACATTGACTTATCAATGTTCTGGAAACCTGCACGGATAGCAAGGAATCCTGCACCCATTGACATCCACAGCTGAACGATGATAACAACTGTGAGGATATAGTTTGTATCTGTGAGCCACTGTGCAGGTTCGTTCAGGATACCAAGATCGATGAGCACAGCGTTCAGGTAACCGTAGGAGTCACCTGACAGGATGAGCTGCCAAGTAACGTATACGGAAGTTGTCATTGAAGGTGCATAGAAAACGAATGTAAAGAATGTTTTGAGGAATGCGTTCATCTCGTTTATCAGCCAAGCGATGATAAAGCTGAGGATATAAGAGAACGGACCTGTGAATATCGCAAAGATAAGAGTGTTTCTTACTGCGATAAGGAATACGTCGTCGTTAAGGAACAGCGTATAGAAGTTTGAAAGTCCTACGAATTTAGGAGTTTCGATCATGTTAAAGTTTGTAAAGCCTATTGGTAGCGACATTATAACAGGTGCTACCGTGAAGATAAGGAACAAAGACATGAAAGGCAGGAGCATTGCGTAGCAAGCCTTGTTGGTTTTCATCATGTGCCATGTGTACTTCCACTTGCCCTGTTTTATCATAGGCGTTTCAGGATTGGTTTTGGCCATTAGTTACTCCCCTTTCATTAATTATCATAAAGACCAAGATCTTCAAGCTTACGAGTGATCTCGTCGTTGATGTCCTTGTTGTACCAGAACAGTTCGTCACGAGCGTTGTTATAGTCGTTTACAACGGATCTGAATGCGTTCATAACGTTTCTTGTAACGCCGTAAGACGCAGGGATAATTGGGATCTCTACCTGTGAGTTGAGCTGGTCAAGGAGAAGGTTTACTTCTGATGTTGTCCAAGACAGCTGCTGAAGAGCCTCTTCGTTAGCTGTTGCGTATCTACCCATTGTACCGAGGATAGACTCGATGTTGTTACCATACTTGACCTGAGCGTCAGTAGATGTGAACCACTTGATGAAGTCCCAAGCACCTTCCTGATCTTCAGCCTTTGTGAAGATGATAGCACCTGAACCGTTGGAGTTTGCTGAGTGGTTTATAGTGCCGTCAGCCTGAACTGTACCAGGTACTGGCTGGAATCCCCAGCAGCCCTTGATCTCAGGAGCAGCTACAGAAAGCTGGTTGTAGAATGTGTAGTTCTGGATAACTACCGGCATATCACCTGTTCTGAAACGTGTGAATGCGTCATATGTCTGCTGGAAACTGTATGTTGTATAGAACTTTGTCCAAGTATCGAAAGCGTTTACAGCCTCCTGAGTATCGAATGTTGTCTTTGTCTGCTCTTCGTTGTAGTAGTTAAGACCCTGCTGGAGGAGCAGCATAGCAAATGTGTTACCAGGCTCTGTGATAGCAGATACCTGAGTTGTTCCGCCTGTACTTGTCATTACAGGGAGGATAAGACCAACTTCGAGGTAGTTTCTCTGAAGTGTTGGCAGACAGTTGAGAAGTCCGTCCCAAGTATTGAGGTCTGTTGCCGGGTCGATATCGTATTCGCTAAGGATATCCGAACGATAGAACAGCATTGGGAAGGTCTGGTCACATGGAAGACCGTATGTACCGCCGTTATACTGATAAAGAACAGTAGCGTCGTCTGCGAAACGTGTCTTTACCTCGTCAAAGTCGCTGAATGTGGTCAGATCTGTAAGAACGCCACGGGCTGCAAGCTGGATAGGGAAGTCGCCGCCCATGAAGAGAGCGAGGTCAGGACCCTTGCCTGCGAATGTAGCCTCAACGATACCGCCCTGAACGAGCTTGAGGTTGATCTTTGTTTTAGCTGTTGGGTTATATTCACTTGAAATGAGCTGCTGGAGAGCCTCAGCGTTATCACGGCCGAGCATTACCCAGCACTCCATAGCACTTTCGTCCTCATCGGACAGTGCGTTGTAGTCCTCAAAGAATGAACCGATAAAGCCCTTGAAACCAAAGCTCAGTGAGCCGAAGAATGACTTGTCACATGAAGTGAAGTCCTGATCTGAGTTTACGACCTCGATCATATCGACTTCAAGCGGCTGCTCACGATACTGGTTTACGAATGAAGAAACTGATGTGATGTTATCCTTGATCTGTGACATCATCTCAGGGATAAGGTCAGGTTTCTTTACGCACTTATCGAGAACGATAGCCATTTTCTCAAGAGTTTCAGCCTCAGTACCGCCTGAGTTTGAAAGTTTCTCGATCTCAGCCTTCTTATCTCTCAGTGTCTGAGCATATTCCTTGAAGTCAGGAATGATAGAAGGGATAGCTGTATCGATCATGTAGTTGTTGTATTCGTCCGGGTCAGGACCTGTGATCTGTCTGATCTGTCTGTAGTAGCTGTTGATGTTATAAACAAGCTCGTCCAGATCGCCCATGATCTCACCGATCTCACCAGGAACAGCCTCAAGTGAGATAGTGTTTGTGCCTGCCTGGAGGTAGAAATAAAGGTCATTTCCGTTTTCGTCCTTAGGAGTTGTTATCTCCCAATCTGTGCCGTAGTAGAACTTTATCTGATTAGCCTCGAGGCAAGGTACTTCGCCGTTGACGTAAAGACGTCTGTTGGAGTACATACCTCTCATCTGATCCTGTCTGCCTCTTATACCTATCTTATAGTAGCCGGCCTTGTCAACGTTGAACTCCCAAGTAACTGTCTGAGTTGACTGTGTCCAGCTGCCTGAACCGATAGTGTTATATCTTGTCTTAGTAGGGCTTGAACCATTCTCACTTGATGTGAGATATGAGCTCTTATCTGATGTAGGATAAAGAGTTCTTGCAGACTTATAGGCAGCTGTTTCACCCTCAAGAGTGATCCTCTGTCCCTGAGTCTGTGTCAGATCGCTGTCTGACGGTGCTGCATAAGCAGCAGGTGCCTCATACTGATAGAAAGTGAACTTCTCAACAGCAAATTCAGCCTTTTCAGACTCAAATGTTATTGTGTGTTCACCGGCCTCTATGTAGAACTCCAGCGGCTCGTTGAAGAGTCCGTCGATGTCCTCCAGAGGAGTTTCCTGCCAGCACGGAGTTGATATCTGTCCAGGACGGATATCGTTCTGTCTTGAATCCTGCTTTATCTCAGATTCGTTGATCCACCTTTTGTTCAGCGTGATTCTTGACGCTGTTGCATAAGGGCTCTCACCGTCGATAAGCATTGAAAATTCAACGTCGTTTGTGTTGCTCTCAAGTGCCTCATATACCATTTTGATATTGTAGACGCCTGTTTCAGGAATGTTCACCTTCCAAGAAACTGAGCCCTCCTGATTTGCCCACTGCATAACATCGTTCTTTCCGTCAACTGTTGTAACGGTTATCTGAGCGTCTGTTACTGAGGCAGGATCGTAATCCTTGCCCAAGACCTCAACTGTTTTGTCAGGTCTTGCAGCGTCAGCATACTTCTTAACATAGTTTGTGTAAGAAGTCTGACGGATCGAGTCAGTACCCGTCGTGGCAGCGGAACTTCCGTCGCCTGTTGCAGAATCATCAGCAGTTTCCTGCGTGCCTAGAACGCCTTCGTCTGCGGTTTCGCTGTCTGCAAACGCAGGAACAGCTGCACTCGCACACATTGCAAGAGCCAGCATCGAAGTGATAATGCGTCTAAACATTGTGTCTTTCACTATGAATCCACCTTTCTAAATAATTTGCTTTTGGTTTTGCGAGAATCAAGCCTACTTAATTACATTCTAATATAAATAGTATAGAACCTCTTTCAATATGTGATCCCCCACGGGAATAAAGAAAAATGAAAGTTATGTCCCCCCCGATCTGAACAGCACAAGTTTATCGCCGTTCTCATCAAGTTCGACCTTGACTTTATCTCCGCCTTTTATCTCAAGAGCGTCCATAAAGTCCTTAGGGAGCTGCAAGCGTCCCGACCTGTCCAGCACGATAAGCTCTTCATGAGCCGTTTCCTCGCTGTTCTCGACCAGCACGATATCTCCCATTTCGTTGAGTTCCTCCACATAAGAACGTTTTCTTACGATCTCGGAACTCGTTCTTCCGTCTCTGATAGCCACCACTCTGTCGATATGGTCTGCGAGCTTTACGTCATGAGTAACGATTACAACAGTGATCTTTTCGTCCCTGTTCAGCTCCTTGAATATATCAAGTATCATATTGGAAGTCTTTGTATCCACCGAGCCTGTTGGTTCATCTGCCAGCAGCAATCTCGGATCGTTTGCCAGTGCAATAGCTATTGCAACTCTCTGCTGTTCGCCTCCCGACATCTGGTCGAGCCTGCTGTTTTTCCTTTTCAGCAGCCCCACTCTGTCGAGCAGCTCCAGTGCTTTCTGCCTTCTCTTATGACCGCCGTTGAGCAGCATAGGCAGCTCAACATTTTGCACAGCCGTAAGATACGGCACAAGATTTCTTGCATTATTCTGCCACACAAAGCCTACGGTGTTTCTTTTATACTCCATATAGTCCTTATCAGTGAACTTCAAAAGGTCTTTGCCGTCCACATAAAGACTTCCTGCCGAAGGTTTATCAAGACCTCCAAGCATATTGAGTAGTGTCGATTTGCCACTTCCTGAGTTTCCCACGATAGCCATAAGCTCTCCACGCTCGACATCTAGGTCAAGTCCTTGAAGTGCAACTACCTCAACATCAGAAGTTTTGTATATCTTCACCAGATTTTCACACCGTATCATATATTTATCATTGTTGGCAGCTACAATAGTATCAAGTTCATCACTCAACTATCTCACCGTCCTCCAATGTATAAACCTTATCAGCTATATCTATCATGCTGGGGTCGTGAGTTGTCATTATAATGGTCATCTCATCTCTTGCCACCAGCTCTTTGAAAAGCTTTACAACGTGAAGTGCCGTCGCCGTATCAAGTTCGGCGGTAGGCTCGTCCGCAAAGATTATATCAGGCTTATGAGCGATAGCCCTTGCTATAGCCACACGCTGCTGTTCTCCGCCGGACATTTCGCTCGGACGGTGGAACATTCGCTTTTCAAGCCCCACGTTTCGCAGACATTCCCTCGTTCGTTTATCTCTTTCCTCGTAAGGATATTTCGCAAGCCTCAGTCCGAAATCCACGTTCTCATAAGCGGTCATTCCCGACATAAGTGCCACCGACTGGAACACGAACGCCATTTTATAACGCCTTATATCATCTCTCGCTCTCTCAGAAAGCCTTGTGATATCCTTTCCGCCGAACATGACCTTGCCTTTTGTCGGCTTGTCAAGTGCACCGAGAATATTTATAAGCGTGGTCTTGCCACTTCCCGAACGTCCCCTCAGGATCGTCAGCCTGCCTTTTTCTATTTCTATGTTGATATTTTTCAGTGCATTCACAACACTGCCGTCGCCTATCTTGAAATCACGGCACAGATCTTCAGTTGAAAGTATAGTATCCATACCGCACATCTCCTTATCACACAGAAACTTCTCTTATCTTCTTCCCCTCTTCCGACCGCCGCACCATTGGTGATTTTGACGTATGTAATATACTCAAACTTCAGTAAAAAAATTTGTGCATTATTCACATATCGTGTCACGAGCACGCAACGACCACAACATATTGTATTTCTTGTACAATATGTTCAAAACAGAGGCTATAAATTATGCAAATCAGCCCATAAATTTATGAAAAATGCTGAAAAGGGCTTATTTAGCTAATCTTAATTATATCAATATATCAGGATTTTGTCAAGGATATTAAACGTTTAAGATACCATAAAAACTAGGCTTGCGGAGGATTTAGTCACCTTAAACAAACCCCAAAACCGTTTTTTGTGCATTTTGCAAGAAAACTTGTCAAAAAAAGTTGAAAACCCTGTTGCTATCAGGATTTTCAGATATAATTAATAATAATTTTACATTTGTATATATAAAAGCCGCAATGTTTCTACCGATATGCACAAAAAACATTTGATTTATTTATTTAAAATATGCAAAAGCAAAACGGTTCTTAACAATGGATAAAGGCCGGCGTTAAAAAATCGTCCAAAATGGCATTTGTGCAATTTTAACCTATAATAAAAAAGACCATTGTGAAGAAAAATGACCGTAATATGGAATTCTCTTCCCACAAAAAAACATTAAACATTGTCCTATTTATCATACAGTTTTCACATAAACCAGTATAATATTAGATAACGAAACAAGAAAGCCCCTTGAGGGGCGGATAAAAATTGCAATACGACGGCTCATGCCGCTGACATATCAGGAGGTTTTCATCATGAATGAATATGGTAATAACAACTTCAACAACAATAACAATAATAACAACTTTGAAAACGGCTTTACACAGCAGAATGGATACAATCAGTATCAGGCTCAGGCTGGCGGCATGAATGAGTTCACATATAATCCTAACAAGAAGAAGTCCAAAGGCAAGAAGATACTTTCCGGTATCATCGCAGTGCTTTGCGTTGCGGCTATCGGTACGACTTCTATCGTGGGCTACAATCTTGTGACAGGCAAGAACGCCGTAGGTTCTTCAAACAACGGCACAGTTGTTTCAAAGGACGACAGCTCATCAAACAGCACAAAGAGCACAGTTGACCGTTCAAACCTGCCAACTATCCAGCAGCTTTCAACTCCGTCTGACGCACTTACTATCCCTGAGATAGTAAAGAAGGTATCGCCTTCCGTTGTTGGTATCTCTTGTATCCTTTCAAACGGTACTGCAACAGGTTCAGGAATCGTAATGAGCGAGGACGGTTACATTGTAACTAACGCACACGTTGTTGACGGTGCACAGTCTATCTCAGTTGTGCTCCCTGACAGCTACAACGATTCTTCAAGCAAGTCTGACGACAGCACAAAGAGTTCTGATGACAGCTCTGACAGCACAGAGGACAACCTCACTTACACAGCTACACTGGTAGGAAAAGATACTCAGACTGATATCGCAGTTTTGAAGATCGACGCAAAGGGACTTACAGCTGCTGAGTTCGGCACATCTGCTGACCTTCAGGTCGGCGAGGCGTCTATCGTAATAGGCAACCCGCTTGGTTTCTCACTTGCAAACTCTGTAACGGCAGGAATAATCTCTGCAACAGACAGAACTCTTACAGTTGAGGACAGAACGATGAACCTCATTCAGACAGACGCATCTATCAACAGCGGTAACTCAGGCGGACCGCTCATCAACGCATACGGTCAGGTCATCGGCATCACTTCTGCGAAGGTATCTTCCTCGGTAGGCGAGGGACTTGGTTTCGCTATCCCTATCGACGAGGCACTTCCTATCATTGAGGACCTTATGAAGAACGGTTACGTTACAGGCAGACCTAGCCTTGGTATTTCAGGCAGCGACATCACAAGTGCATACTCTTCATACTATGGAATCCCACAGGGATTTTTGGTAAAGAAAGTTACTGAGGGCAGCGGTTCTGAAAAGGCCGGTATTCAGGAGAACGATATCATAATAGGTATAAACGGCACTGTTATCTCAAACATCAACGAGCTAAACGAGATAAAGAACAAGTGCAAAGTCGGTGACACTGTTCAGCTTACTATATACAGAAACAAGAAGATGATAAACGTTGACGTTGTTCTTGGAGAGTCCACTGAGGATACTTCCGAGTCAAACAACAGCGACCAGAACAGTGACAACAATGATAACAACAATAACTACGATGATTACTATGGAAACTATGGCAATGGCCTTGGCGGCTACAATTACGGCTACGGTTTCTAAATAACAAAGCTTTCTTCATATTTTTTCATATTCTTTTACTTCAGGAAAAGAGCTGTCCCGAGTGATCGGGGCAGCTTTTTTCTTTGTTTCCGTCTTGACAGAGGGTCAAAGCAGTGCTATTATAATAAGGTGTACTATTAAACGAGTACGCTTGCTATATTTGGCAAAGGTAGGTGTTTCTGTGACAAAAGAAGAATATCTTGACTTTTGCAGTTCCATTGCAGGTGCAAAATATGACCAGCCTTTCAATGAGGACTTTCAGACAACGGCTTTACGTCATTCGGACACTAAAAAGTGGTTCGGGCTTATGATGCTCCACAATGACAGGTGGATAGTTAATCTGAAACTCCGCCCTGAAGAGGTACAATTTTATCAAAAGATATACGAAGGCGTGACTGAGGCTTACCATATGAACAAGGTGCACTGGATAACATTGTATCTTGACAGCGACGTGCCAAGAGAAGAAATAGAAGATCTTACCCTCCAAAGCTTTGAGCTTACAAAGAGGTCAGATAAAAGTAAAACCAAAAAGCGAAAGGGAGCTTTATAAATGAGAACTTTTTCAAAATCAAGCAAGCTTGATAATGTGTGTTATGATATAAGAGGCCCTGTTATGGACGAGGCAAACGAAATGATAGCAAGGGGAGAGAAGATATTCAAACTAAATATCGGAAATCCTGCACCATTTGCGTTCAACGCCCCCGACGAGATCATACAGGCAATGACAGACAACCTGAGAAACGCTCAGGGCTATTCCGATTCAAAGGGAATAACCGAGGCAAGACAGGCTATTTATGACTATGCACACTTCAAGGGCATACCTGTTGAGAGTCTTAACGATATCTACACCGGAAACGGCGTTTCTGAGCTTATCACAATGGTAATGCAGGGACTTCTCAACAACGGCGACGAGGTGCTCGTTCCTGCACCTGACTATCCGCTTTGGACAGCCTCCGTTACCCTTGCAGGCGGTACTGCAGTTCACTATATCTGCGATGAAAGCTCCGAATGGTATCCTGACCTTGAGGACATGGAAAAGAAGATAACAGACAAGACAAAGGCTATCGTTATCATCAACCCTAACAACCCTACAGGTGCGGTATATCCGAAAGAGATACTTGAAAAGATAGCAGACATGGCAAGACGCCACGAGCTTATCATATTCTCAGATGAGATTTATGACAGACTTCTTATGGACGGCGTTGAGCACACTTCTATCGCATCACTTTGTCCTGACGTTTTCTGCATCACCCTCAACGGACTTTCAAAGTCCCACAGGATAGCAGGTTTCCGTGTGGGTTGGATGACCCTCAGCGGAGATAAGAGCAGGGTTAAAGGCTACATCGAGGGTCTTAATATGCTTTCAAGCATGAGGCTTTGCTCAAATGTACCGAGCCAGTATATAATCAAATATGCTCTTGGTGACTACACAAAGACTGATGATCTGCTCCTGCCGGGAGGACGTATCTACGAGCAGAGAGAGTATATCTACAATGCCCTAAACAGCATCGACGGTCTGTCGGCTGTAAAGCCTAAGGCTGCGTTCTATATCTTCCCAAAGATAGACGCAAAGCGTTTCAACATCACGAATGACGAGCAGTTCGTTCTGGACTTCCTCCGTCAGAAGAAGATACTCCTTGTTCACGGCGGCGGTTTCCACTGGGAGCAGCCTGACCATTTCAGGATAGTTTATCTGCCTAAGCTTGAAGATCTTGAATATTCTATGAAAGAAATGAAAGATTTCCTTGCCGATTACAGGCAGGAATAACTGCCCATATTATATATAACGACCTAGTTATATATTTCCGGATATTTATAGCCATGCATCTATAAACACAGACACGAGGTATAAAAATGTCAAAACTTTGCAAATCATGTGGAAACTATTATGACGGAGATCACTGTGACAAATGCGGTTACGGCGACCCCAACATAAAAACACACGCTGCGGACAAATACAAAAAGCCTACTAAGCCTGAACGTTTCAGAACAGAGGAAGAAAAAGAGCTTTACGCCAGATGGGAAAAAGAGAAAAAAGAGGACACCGAGATAAAGCGTCACTATGACCCGAATGCAGGCAAAAAAACTCTTGCCATTGTGGCGGTAGTTGTTATCGGCGTTATTGTGGCTGTGCTTTACAAAAGCGGTGTTATTTTCAGCTCAACAAAGACTGAGGTAATAGAAAAATACTTCAAGTCCATACAGACAAGCGATTTTGATTCCTTTGTGGAATGTTTCCCGAAAGAGATGAAAAACGAATACGAGCAGCAGCGTACTGAGGGCGGCTACGGCAAAGAGCAGGTCATGAAGGAAGTTCTTTACGGCGATTTCATTGAAAGCTACGGCACTGACTACACCATTGACGTATCTTTCGGAAGAGAAACAAAGCTTAAAGAATCTGAATACGACCTGAGCGAATACAAGAGCTTTTACGGCTCTGCACCGAATGTTTCAGAAGCATACGAAATAGTAACGAACGTGACGTTCAAGGGCTCAAAAGGCAGCGAGGACGCTAAGCTTTACATCTATGTTGGAAAATGCAGCGGAAAGTGGTGCATTTTCAACATCACTCAGGATAACGGCATCGTTGACGAGGACACTGGGCTTAAAACTTCAGAAAAATAGATTTAACACATAAAAAACCGCCACGGAGCATTTCAAAATTCCGTGACGGTTTTATTTTTTGCCAGAGCCTATTACAAAGCAGCGGGCGACCTCAGGTCGCCCCTACAAATAAGATTGCTGTGTGATTATTTTCTATTAAAGTTAAACGACTTTCTTGTTCTCTGCTTTCCGCCGATAGACATTGTGAATATCTTATCGCTCATGAAAATTTTCAGTGCGATAGTCATGCACACTGCAAGAAGTATGAGCTGATAGATGAGTCCACCTGTGTAGAGGCTGTAGTTGCCGAACATTACGTTTTCGCTTGCCATAAATGTATGAGTGAACGGTATAGCATAAACGATATACTTTATAACAGGTGAAAGTGTTCTGATATCGACTACCATTGCAAGAAGATATGGTATCATTGCGGAGAATGTTATAGGCAGCAGCATTGTCTGAGCAGATTTTGCGTCCTTTGCAAGTGCACCGAGCACCATTGAAAGGGACAATGCAATAAGAATGGAAACAAACATCTGTATTCCCACCAGCACATACTGTCCGACGCTCATTGTAAGACCAAGTTTCTCCATTGCGGATTCATATGCTGAGGTGTCGCCCATGCCGTTGGTAAGTCCGCCTGTCATTTTGCTCATGCCGAACATATAAACGATAGCCTGCAAAGCCGCAACAACGCCTGCTGCAAGCATTTTCGAGGTAAGGACGGAAAGTCTTGAAACAGGTGCGGAAAGGAGCGTTTCAAGGGTCTTGTCTATCTTCTCGGTGGAAATGGCACTGAGTATCATCTGAGCCGAGAACATTATAAGAACGAACATTATTATAGGCACTACCATGCTTTGTGCGGAACAAAGGGACACTACTATAGAACTGCTCACCTTATCTGACTTATCACCCACCACGGTGGTCTCAGTCAGCTCAACAGGGTCTTCAAGCTGGTTCATTTCTTCCTCTGTCATTGCACCGCTTGCCAGCTTATCCTGATAGATAGTGGCTTTCACCGCCTGCTGGATAACAGCCAGTGCGGTATCAGAGCCTGTGTTTATATTTGACATTGTTGCCATTGAGGTCATTCTCTGAACAAACTCAACGTCTGCTTTTTTATGCTGTTTTACCTGCTCTGTAAAGCCCTTTGGGATTATTACAACGCTGTCCTGATCGAGCCTTTTAAGCTCTGCGGCATAATCCTCAGACCGGATATCCACAACTGTTATCTTGCCGTCCCCTGCCTTAGCGGTAGCTTTCAGCGACTCTAAAACGCCTTCTGTGAACTCTGTCTTGTCAAGGTCGCAGATAGTAAGGTCGGAGGCTTTTTCAGCACTGTCGCTTATCGCACCTGACATCGCCTGACCTGCCATAACAAGCACCACTACCGTGACTATCATTGTGACGATAGTTTGCAGGCTGAGCATTTCTTTTATTTCCTTGCGAAACAGATTATAAAACTTCACGGTCAAGCACCACCCTTTCAAAGACTTCTTCAAGGTTCTGAGCACCGTATTTTTCAATAAGCTCCGCAGGCTTTCCAACCTCCAGCAGTTCGCCCTTTGCGATTATACCAACTCTGTCTGAAACATACTCTATCTCAAGCATATTGTGCGAGGAAAGCAGAAAGCTCATGCCCTCTGAGGCAAGTTTTTTTATCATTCTTCTTATTTCAAGAGCGTTTATGATATCAAGTCCCGAAGTCGGCTCGTCAAGGATCGCCAGTGCAGGCAGCGGCATTATCGCTCTTGCAAGGAGCAGCTTTCTTGCCATACCACGGGAATAATTTGATATCTTATCATCGAGCCTGTCACCAAGCTCGCATATCTCGCAGCCACGCTTGACAAATTCATAAGCCTGTTCGCCGTTTTCAGCATAGATAGACGCCATAAACTCAAGATATCCCCTGCCTGTCATGGTCTTATACGCACCAGCCTCGTCAGGGAGATATGTAATGCTTTTTCTTACCATATCAGGCTCAGTGAGTATACTATGACCTGCCACAACGGCGTCGCCCTCCGTTGCCTGCAAAAGAGTTGATATCATTCTTATGGTCGTTGTCTTTCCTGCACCGTTAGGGCCTATCAATGCGAATATCTCGCCCTTTCCAACGTCAAAAGTGACGTTATGGGAGGCGTATACACCCTTTTTATACTGCTTTGAAAGCCCTTTGACCTGTAAAACAGTTTCCATTCGTCCCCATTCCTTTCTCTGTCCTTATCATTGTATTTTTTATGAATAAATCAAGTATAGCACACTGACGTTTTACTGTCAACTGACATTTGTCATATGTTTGTGCGTAAATATAATTTACTATGAGTATAAACTATCTGTTCCTTATTGTCAATAGTGATAATTGCCAAAGCAAGCGTGATTTTTAATGATAATACAGGCAAACGTAAAATATGCTTACTTTGTCAGACAAGGTAAACCACGTTACACAGTTATTACAAATTAAATAACATTGTGTACATTTTTGCGATTTTGAAGTACATTTTTTTGGATATCCCACTGTAATGAATTAATTACATTTCGGTTACAAATAAGGGTAAAAAAACGGACGATTGTTGAAAACTTTATATTTTTCAACACCGAATTGATGATATAGCATGAGTTTTAAACATTTTCAACATAGTTTTCAACATTTTCAAAAGTTTTCAACCGCAGTTTTCAACTGTCCAAAAAAGCTCTTGTTACCGAATTTTAATCATTTGTAATTTATTCATTTTTCGTACTTCTATAGTAAACAGGGAGGATTTTTTACTTTTTCACCAATGAACGAATTAAAAATTTGTGAAGTATTTGAGCATTAAAATGGTTTTTTGCGGTTTACAAACTGTCGTAAATATGTTAAACTTATAATAAGTATGAATGAAACGTTATTATGTTCATCATGGGAGGAAAAATTATGGGATTATCACTTAATCTGAAGAAAGCCGCCGCTGTGCTGCTTACTTCGGTAACACTCATGTCTGCGGCTGTGGCACTGCCTGCTGCTGACAACACCCCTGTGTTTTCACAGACCTCTATCACTGTAGACGCTGTGAGCGTGGGAAAACCAACGGGGTTAAAATCAAAGACACTTTCCAACAGTGAGATAAAGCTCACTTGGAAAAAGGTAAAAAGAGCGAGCGGCTACACTGTGTATATGCGTGAAAACGGCAAATACAAAAAGGTAGCAAACTGCAAGAGCAACACCTACACGGTGAAAAAGCTGCCAAATGCCTCAAGAAAATATTTCAAGGTGAGGGCATACAAGACAGTAAAGGGCAAAAAGGTATACGGTGCATACTCTGCAAGCTGGAACACTGCGACAAATCCTCAGGCTGCAAAGGGTCTGAAAGTCAGCAGCGTTTCTTACGACAGCGTAAAGCTCACATGGTCGAAGATAGGCTGCACAAACTATCGTGTATTCCAAATGGTGAATGGCAGCTGGAAAGCGATAGGAAAGACAACTTCTAACTCCTACACCGTCACGAACCTCAGTCAGACAACTGACTATAAGTTCAGGATAAGGGCCTGCAAGGTAGACTACCGCAATGTTAATCACTTCGGAAAGTATTCTTCCGCTGTGACTGCAACAACAACAAAAGCTCCAGCCGTTGTAACTCCTGTTTCTCAGCATGGAAAGCTCTCTGTAAAGGGTGCGAACATAGTTGACAAGAACGGCAAGGTATTCAAGATAAAGGGTATGTCAACTCACGGCATCATGTGGGAGGACTTCTCTGATATCCTTACAAAGGATTCACTTAAAGTTCTCAGAGATGACTGGAAGGTCAACACAATAAGAATGGCAATGTACACTTATGAATGGGGCGGCTACTGCACTGAGAACGGCAAATATCAGGCTCAGGCAAAGCAGAAGGTCAAGACAGGCGTTGAGAACGCAAAATCTCTCGGTATGTATGCTATAATCGACTGGCACGTTCTCAATGACAGAAACCCAAACACCTACAAAGCTGACGCTATAAAGTTCTTCACTGAAATGGCTCAGACTTATAAGGATTACGACAACGTTATTTACGAGATCTGCAACGAGCCTAACGGCGGAATCACATGGACAGGCGGAATAAAGAGCTACTGCCAGAGCATTGTAAGCACTATCAGAAAATATGACAGCGACGCTATCATAATCTGCGGCACAGGCTCATGGAGCCAGGATATAGATCAGGTACTCGGCAACAGACTTTCTGACGCAAACTGCGTATACGCACTGCATTTCTACGCAAACACACATACTGATTGGCTTAGAAACAGACTTCAGAACTGCTATAATCAAGGACTTCCTGTTCTCGTATCTGAGTTCGGCACTTGCGACGCAAGCGGAAACGGCGGATACAACTCAACAGAGAGCACAAAGTGGCTGAAACTTCTTGATTCTCTCAAAGTTGGCTACATAAACTGGTCAGCCTGCGGAAAGTCAGAAACAGCCTCAGCATTCAGGCATGGCACGAACCTTAAAGCTATCAAGAGCGGAACTTCACAGCTTACAGCAAGCGGCAAGTTTATCCGTGACTGGTACAGAAAACACTGATAACAACATACAAAAACCGACCTGTACACAAAGTACGGGTCGGTTTTCTTTTGGCTAACATTCCATATCATGTATAAGTCCGCAGTTACGCATGGAGATAGCTCCGTTGTTGCCTGCTATATAATGGTCAAGCACTGTCACTCCAAGACATCTCATATATCTCATTACCTCACGGGTCAAGGTAACGTCCTCCTGAGAAGGGGTGTTTGGAGCGTCAGGGTGGTTGTGGGCAAGGATAACGATATCAGTGCCGCTGTTAAGAACGGCTTTTGTAAGCTCACGAAAATCCACCGCCGTGAATCTTGCACCGCCGGAAGAAATATCCGTGACGCTCTTTATATGAAAGCCCGTATCGATACAAATGACCTTGAACTTCTCCTGCTTTTCATTTCTGAAACAGCTTTTTACAAAATCCAACGTTGCGGATATATTGCGAACGTCTATCCTGCTGTCTGTGACTGTTGAGCAGTAGTTTATAAGCTCTTTGAAAAACACGATAGAATTTGCCGAGCTTTCGCCCATATCCTTAACTGAGGATATCTCCTCCGCCGAGGCGTTAAGAACGCCGTTGAGGCTGCCGAACTTTTTTATCAGTGCGTGGGCGATATCATTTGTGTTTTTTCTTGGAACGATATAAAATAAAAGCATTTCAAGTATCTCATGCTCCGAAAAGCCCTTAAAGCTCCCCGACTCTTTGAAACGCTTTCTCATTCTTTCCCTGTGACCGCCATGGTCTGCCTGACTGCTCATTTTATCACCTCTGAACGCTGTTTTTTGCTCTTATCATTAGTATAAAATAAATACCCACTCTTGTCAATAAAAAAAGAAAAGCCCATGGGACTTTCCTTTTTTATATAGCACCGGCATCAAGGTAAAGGGGATAGCCTTGTTTGCCTGTGCCGTCTTATTCTTTTGTTCTCTACTATATAAAACACTGAAAAAAGCGAAAAATATACACTTTTATCTCAACTTTGTATGAAAGCACAAATTGGATCGCAGACAAAAAGCTGATTTTATGCAGTTAGGATAGATAGGATAAAACGCTAAAAATTTAACTAAAAAGCTTATAGTGTCTGTGCGAAATGCCGTTGAAAAAAGCGGTTTTTGTATGATATAATTATTGTAACTAATTTTATACGGAGATGTTTTTATGACAGACCTTACGGTAGGAAAGCCGTGGACAGTGCTGTGGAAATTTTCGCTGCCTATGTTTGTGAGCGTTATTTTTCAGCAGATGTATTCTATATTTGACAGCATAATAGCAGGAAAGTTCGCAGGAGAGGACGCTCTTGCGGCAGTCGGTGCGTCTTATCCTATAACGATGATATTCATGGCTTTTGCCGTGGGCAGCAACGTAGGCTGCTGTGTGGTGATATCACAGTTTTTCGGTGCAAAGGAGTTTTCAAAGGTCAAAACTGCCTCCACCACCACTATAATATCCTGCACGGTACTTGCGGCGGTGCTGACAGTTTTCGGACTTGTGTTCTCAACGCCTCTTATGAAAATGATAAACACGCCGCAGAATATTTTCCATGACGGTGAACTTTATCTGAAAATATACATCGCAGGACTTCTTTTTCTGTTTCTTTACAACGTTGGCACGGGAATTTACAACGCTATGGGCGACTCAAAGACTCCATTGTATCTTCTCATTGGTTCATCAGTTGGAAATGTGGTTCTTGATTATATATTCGTGAGATTTTTCAAATGGGGCGTTGCAGGCGTTGCATGGGCGACTTTTATCGCTCAGGGCGTAGCCTGTGTTTGTTCACTTCTCATACTGGTGAAAAAGACCGCAGAGATAAAGACGGAAGACAAGCCTCCACTTTTTTCCGGAAAGATACTTAAAAAGATAACACTTTACTCTATACCAAGTATTTTACAGCAAAGCTTTATTTCTGTGGGAAACATCTTCGTGCAGTATCTTGTGAACGGATTTGGTTCATCATGTATCGCAGGATATTCCTCGGCTATAAAGCTCAACACCTTTGCTATAACGAGCTTTACCACCCTTTCAAACGGTCTTTCCAGTTTTGTTGCACAAAATTACGGTGCAGGCAGAAACGACAGGATAAAAAGCGGTTACAAGGCGGGACTTGTTATCTCTTCTATCGTGGCGATACCTTTTATTCTCTGCTTTTTCTGTATGCCTAAAACGATGATAAATCTGTTTCTCGATGACGGCGGCACAAAGGCTGTTGAGATAGGCGTGACATTGCTTAGGATAATCTCACCGTTTTACATTTTCGTTGGAATAAAAATAATGTCAGACGGTGCACTCAGAGGAAAGGGTGCAATGCAGTATTTTATGATATCCACATTTACAGACCTTATCCTCAGGGTAGTGCTTGCGTTCATTCTCTCAGGGCCTTACGGCTCAACGGGAATATGGTTCTCGTGGCCTATAGGCTGGCTGGTATCAACTGTGCTTTCTGTAGTGTTTGCGGCGGTGAAAATGAAAGACAGCAAGTAAATCTCGCAAAAGTATCAAATCAACGGGCGACCAAAGGTCGCCCCTACATACGAATAATGTATTTACGCAAATTGTAGGTGAGCGGCTCATTCATTTTCTGATTAGCACAGACTAAATTAAAAAAAAGTTCTCAATAATAATGTTGACAAGTTTAATTAAATGGTGTATCATTATAAGAATAATATAGTTAATTCATGTTTGCGGGAGGTTAATTTATGCTGGATACTAATGTAAACAACAAGTTTGGTAAAGAGGGTCTTACCTTTGATGACGTTCTCCTTATCCCTGGCGAGTCAGATTGTACACCTGATATGGTGGATATCCACACTCACCTTACTAAGGATATCGTGCTCAATACCCCTATCATGACATCTGCTATGGACACAGTCACAGAGTCAAAAATGGCTATCGCTATCGCAAGAGAAGGCGGTATCGGTATAATCCATAAGAATATGACTATCGCACAGCAGGCAGAAGAGGTGGATAAGGTAAAGCGTTCTGAAAACGGCGTTATCGTTAATCCTTTCTCACTTACAGCTGACAAGACTGTAGCTGAGGCTGACAAGCTTATGGGTAAATATAAGATATCAGGCGTGCCTATAGTTGATGAGGATGGCAAGCTTGAGGGTATCCTCACTAACAGAGATCTGAGATTTATCACTGATTTTGAAAACATCAAGATCGGCGATGTAATGACAAAGGAAAACCTTGTTACAGCTCCTGTTGACACTGACCTTGAAGGTGCTCAGAAGATACTCATGAAACACAAGATCGAAAAGCTCCCGCTTGTTGATGCAAACGGCGTTCTCAAGGGTCTTATCACTATCAAGGATATCGAAAAGGCTGTTCAGTATCCAAATTCCGCAAGAGATAAAAAGGGCAGACTGCTTTGCGGTGCAACTATCGGTATGACAAACGACATTCTCGAAAGAGCCGGTGCTCTTGTTGACGCTCAGGTCGATGTACTGGTACTTGACTCTGCACACGGTCACTCAATGAACGTTATAAACTGCCTGAAAAAGGTAAAAGCTGCATTTCCTAACACTCCTGTTATCGCAGGAAACATTGCCACAGCAGAGGCTGCAAGAGCTCTTTGCGAGGCAGGTGCAGACGCTATCAAGGTCGGCATCGGTCCTGGCTCTATCTGTACTACCCGTGTAGTTGCAGGTATCGGTGTTCCACAGATCACTGCCATTTATGACGCTGCTTGTGCTGCTGCTGAGTATGGCGTTCCTGTTATCGCTGACGGCGGTATCAAGTATTCAGGCGATATCGTAAAGGCACTTGCTGCCGGTGCGAACGTTGTAATGCTTGGTTCACTTCTCGCAGGCTGCGACGAGGCTCCGGGCGAAACTGAGATCTATCAGGGCAGACAGTTCAAGGTATACAGAGGAATGGGTTCTCTGGCTGCAATGAACAAAGGCTCAAAGGATAGATATTTCCAGACAAACTCAAAGAAACTCGTACCAGAGGGCGTTGAAGGTCGTGTAGCATACAAGGGCCCTGTTTCAGACACTATCTTCCAGCTCGTTGGCGGTATCCGTTCAGGTATGGGCTACTGCGGCTGTCACACTATCGGCGAGCTTGGTGAAAAGGCTAAGTTCATCAGGATCACAGGTGCAGGTCTGAAGGAGTCACACCCACACGATATCTACATCACAAAGGAAGCTCCAAACTATTCCGCAGGTATCTAATTGAAATTTATATACAAAAAGAGCAGAGAAACGAATCTCTGCTCTTTTTTGCGTTATTTTGTATGGGCGAACAGCGTTCGCCCGAAGTTTCATGTTTTTTGCAAAACTACTACTTCATAAATTCGCCCAGCAGACCGCTTGCTATTGCGACGGTTTCAAGACATGGACGTTTCTGATAATATTCTTTTGTGCGTTTTGCAGGGTCGGGGTTACTAGGGCCGCTCAGACCAAGCAGTTCACGACATATTATGGTATCAGAGCCAAGTTCTTCTTTGAAACGCTTTGCAAAAAGCTGCACACGCTCATAATCCTTGCCCTTTGCAGCCCTGTCGCTGCCTATAGAGTTGCCGAATTTCAGTCCAAGCACCATTACTGCACCTGTGAACGCTCCGCAGACCTCTCTCATTCTGCCTATTCCTCCGCCAAAGCCTGAGGCTATCTTATAAGCAGTTTCACTGTCAAGACCAATATCCTCAGCCCATGCACCTACTACCGCCTGTGAACAGTTATAGCCCTCCATGAAAAGTTCCTTTGCTGCCGCTGCTTTTTCCTTATCCATTTTTAAAACTCCTTTTATTTGTATTATCAAGACCAGTATAGCACAGCTTTTCGCTTTTTTCAATACGGTTGTGTCAAGTTAGTTGTGTCTACGTCGAATTGCATAAAAATATGTAATAAAATTTTGCAGATATTTTATATTGTTAGATAAAACTAACCTATTGACAAATGTGTACCGATGTGGTATACTTTAATCACAGCAAGGGAAAAGCTGTAGGAAACACCGCAGAAAAGTCTGCGGTCAAGTAAAAAAATCGAATGAAAATAAAGTCTAAATAAGGAGGACAAAATTATGTCAAAGTTTGTATGTTCAGTATGCGGTTATGTTTATGAGGGCGAGGCTGCTCCTAGCGAGTGTCCAATCTGCCATGCACCAGCAGCAAAGTTCAATAAAGTAGAAGAAACAGCTATCACATGGGCTGACGAGCACAAGGTAGGCGTTGCAGAGGGTCTTGATGAGGAAGTTGTTGCAGGTCTTAGAGAGAACTTCAACGGCGAGTGCTCTGAGGTAGGTATGTATCTTGCAATGGCAAGAGTTGCTTACAGAGAGGGCTACCCTGAGGTAGGTATGTACTATGAGAAGGCTGCTTATGAAGAGGCTGAGCACGCTGCTAAGTTCGCAGAACTGCTTGGCGAGGTTGTAACACCTTCAACAAAGAAGAACCTTGAGATGAGATACATGGCTGAAAACGGTGCTTGCGAGGGCAAAATGAAGCTTGCTAAGAGAGCAAAGGAGCTTGGCTATGACGCTATCCATGACACTGTTCACGAAATGGCTAAGGACGAGGCTAGACATGGCTGCGGATTCAAGGGTCTGCTTGACAGATATTTTGCAAACAAGTAATAATTTGCTATAATTTAAAGATCACGACGAAATTTTCCCAAAAAAGGCAGAGGTATTTAAAAAAAATACTTCTGCCTTTTTATTTTGCGGCAGTGTCAGGGGCTTAAATCTATTGCAAATGACGTAAAACTGTGGTATAATAAAATAATAATGCTTTAGGAGATGATTCTGTGATAGAAACACTGGCGGCGGAAACTGCGACCCTGCAAAACGTTTATGCCCCCTTGCCTTTCAAGGTGCACATGATATTCTGCGTTATCGCTACGCTTTTATATATAACTCTGTTCATAAGGAAGGGTTCTTACCATTATCTTACCATGATGGTGGCTATCGACCTTACTATCATAACTCAGTTTTGTACAAAAAGCTTTGCTATCGGTATGCTTTTCGGGGCGGAGGTCATGTTCCTTGCGGCAACGGCTTTCCTTTCCCACAGGTTCTCAAAGGCTCAGAAAGCCAAGGAAAACGCTGAAAAAGATAAAACCGATACCGCTGTAAAGGAAGATGAAGAATGAAGATAGTTATACTTGATTCTGAAACAGTTTCACGAAACGATGTGTCGCTGGAGGGCATAACTGCTCTTGGTGAACACAAGGTATATGGCTTTACGCCAAATGAACAGGTAGCAGAAAAAATAGGCGACGCTGACGCTGTTATATGCAACAAGTGTCTTATAACAGAAGAGGTCTTTTCAAAATGCAAAAACCTGAAATATGTTGGACTTTTTGCAACGGGTTATAATAATGTTGACCTTTGTGCCGCTGACAGGCACGGTGCGGTGGTCTGCAATGTGCCTGCATATTCCACAAATGCAGTTGCTCAGCACACTTTTGCTCTTATCCTCAATTATTTCAGCAAGATAAGAGAATATTCTCAGAAAGTCGATGAGGGCGGCTGGGTGAATTACAAGCTGTTTTCGTATTTTGGTATCCCTACCTATGAGCTTGCAGGAAAAACCATTGGTATAGTAGGCTACGGCGATATTGGAAAGAAAGTGGCTGAGATAGCAAGGGCGTTTGGAATGAAGGTCATTACTTTTACACGCTCGCCTCAGAAAATAACTGACGGCACGCCTGCGGTAAGTCTTGAAGAGCTTTTGAAAAGCTCAGACGTTGTAACACTCCATTGTCCGCTCACAAAGGACAATGAAAAGATGATAAACGCCGAAAGTCTTGGAATGATGAAAAAGTCAGCATTTTTCGTCAACACTGCAAGAGGCGGTCTTGTGGACGAAAAGGCACTGGCTGAGGCACTTGAAAATGAAGTCATTGCAGGGGCGGGCATAGATGTGCTCACGAATGAACCGATGCGTGAGGATTGTCCACTGAGAAACGTGAAAAACTGCACTGTTACCCCTCACATAGCATGGGCACCAAAGCAGACAAGAGAAAGGCTGCTTGAAACTGTTGCAGAAAATCTGAAAAAGTGGATAGAGGGCACTCCGCAGAACGTTGTCAATAGAAAATAAAATAAGGACATGATAAAAATGATAGACATGACAAAAAAGAAAAGAGTTGTTGTAAAGGTAGGAACTTCTACTCTTACACACAGCACGGGGCTTTTGAACATACGCCGTGTGGAACAGCTTGTTAAAACTCTTGCCGATCTGCAAAACGCAGGTCATGAGATAATACTCGTATCAAGCGGTGCGGTAGGTCTTGGCAGAGCAAAGCTGGGCATAAAAGAAAAGCCCAAGGACACTCCCACAAGGCAGGCTTGTGCAGCCGTTGGTCAGTGTGAGCTTATGTATCTTTATGACAATCTTTTCTCTGAATACAGCCTTAATGTGGCTCAGCTTTTGCTCACAAAGTATATTCTTCTTGAGGACAGACGCATAAATGTACAGAACGCTCTCAACCGCATTATCGAGCTTGGTTCTATACCTATCGTAAACGAGAACGACACGGTATCCATAGATGAGTTGGAACTTGAAATGGGCGAGAACGATTCACTTGCGGCAAATGTTGCGGTGCTTGCTAATGCAGACCTTCTTATAATAATGTCTGATATTGAGGGACTTTTTGACAAAGACCCTCACAAGTATGACGACGCTGAGCTTATCCCTGTTGTGCCTGAGATAACAGAGGAGATAAAGGCGATAGCAGGAGGAGCAGGTTCTTCTCTTGGCACAGGCGGAATGGCGACAAAGATAAAGGCTGCGGAGATCGCCAAAAAGGGCGGTATCGACCTTATCATCATGAACGGACGTGATCCAAGGCATTTGTATAAGGTCTTTGAAAATAAACCTATAGGAACACTTTTTACAGCTAACGGGGAGGTATAGTAAAAATGAGTTATATCGATATTTTGGGACAGAAGGCTAAAGCCTGCAAAAAGGACATTGCCTTTGCGTCAACAACACAGAAAAATGACGCACTTCTTGAGATCGCACATATCCTGAGAGTTTGCAAGAACGATATCATAGAGGCAAACAAGGTGGATCTTGAAAACGGAAAAATGAGAAAAATGTCTGAGGCTATGCTTGACAGACTTGCACTTAATGACAGCCGTATCGAGGGCATGGCAAAGGCTTGCGAAGAGCTTGCACAGCTTGATGACCCTGTGGGAGAAGTTGTTTCAGGCTCAACAAGACCAAACGGCATGAAGATAGAAAAAGTCAGAGTGCCAATGGGCGTTATCGGAATTATTTTCGAGGCAAGACCTAATGTTACTGTAGACGGTGCTATACTTTGTCTTAAAAGCGGAAACGCTGTTATACTCAGGGGCGGCAAAGAGGCGATAAACTCAAACAAAATGCTTGCCGACCTTATGAGAAAGGCTGTTGAAAGGGCAGGGTTCAGTCCTGACATCATTCAGCTTGTGGAGGACACAGACAGGGGCATTGCTCTTGATATGATGAAAGCAAACGATTATATCGATGTGCTCATACCAAGAGGCGGAGCACAGCTTATAAAGGCTGTTATACAGTCTGCCACAGTGCCTGTTATCGAGACCGGCACCGGCAACTGTCACGTTTATGTTGACGCAAGTGCAGATATAAACATGGCGGTGAACATTGTTGACAACGGCAAGACCTCACGTCCGTCTGTATGCAACGCAGTGGAAAGCTGTCTTGTTCACAGGGATATTGCGGAGGATTTTCTTCCAAAGCTCAAAGCAAGGCTTGACAAGCATCATGTTGAGATAAGAGGCTGCGAACTTACAAGGCAGATACTTGGTCCTGAGAACGTTACTCCTGCTGATGATGACGATTATGCGACAGAGTTTCTTGACTACATCATTTCTATCAAAGTCGTTGACGATATGGCGGAGGCACTTGAACACATCGACAGATTTTCCACAGGTCATTCCGAATGCATCGTAACAGAAAGTCTTTTTGCAGCACAGGAATTTCAGAAGAGGGTGGATTCTGCGGCAGTATATGTAAACTGCTCTACAAGATTCACAGACGGCGGAATGTTCGGTCTTGGTGCTGAGATAGGCATTTCCACACAGAAACTTCACGCAAGAGGTCCTATGGGTCTTAGAGAAATGACCACCACAAAGTATCTTATCTCAGGCAACGGACAGATAAGAGAATAGGTATTAATGAGGAATTAAGGTATCGCCTAACGGCGATGATATTTCTCTATGTAGGGGCGAACAGTTCGCCCGTTTACTCTATAATTTGATATATTACAAAAAGAGGTAATTATAATGATAAAAGCTATGAATATTTCTTATGAGATAGGCGATAAGCTTTATCTCAACATCACAAACAAATGCCCATGCAACTGCACATTCTGTATTCGTCACAACGGCGACGGTGCATACGGCTCTGACCCGCTGTGGCTTGAACACCAGCCAACTGCTGAAGAGGTTATAGATAACATCAAGAAACGTGACCTTGACAGCTACAAAGAAATTATTTTCTGCGGTTACGGCGAGCCTACCTGTGAACTGGAAATACTCAAAGAAACTGCAAAGTATATAAAATCTGTTACAAAGACGCCTGTAAGGCTCAACACCAATGGTCTCAGCGATCTTATCAACAAGCGTAAAACCCCTGCTGAGTTCAAGGGACTTGTGGATATAATCTCAATAAGCCTTAACGCATCTGATGCAAAGGCTTATGACGAGGTAACAAGGCCGTCATTCAAGGGCGTGAACTGCTTTGAAGAAATGCTTTCTTTTGCAAAGAGAGTGAAAGAGTTCGTGCCTGAGGTAATGCTCACTGTTGTGGATATAATCGGCGAAGAAGAGATAAAGAAATCTCAGGCAGTTGCTGACAGCGTGGGTATTCATCTTAGAGTTAGAGAATATGTTGATTAACGTTTTGTAAACAATATATTAAGTTTTATATTTGCTCAATATTCCGTTTTCAGCAAACATCTATATGATGTCGGAACAATGACCGAGTGCTGAAAACGGATATTTTTGTACGATAATCAAAAAGAAAGCTTGGTAGAAAAAAATCATGGAAAAGGAAAAGATAAGAAGTCTTGTTTTGCAGGCAGGACAGGGTGACAGAGCGGCTTTCGGTGAGCTTTATGAAGAAACGGGCAGGGGCGTATATTTCAACTGTCTGAAACTTCTTGGAAATGCTCAGCAGGCGGAGGATATTACTCAGGACACTTTCATGAAAGCTCTTGAAAAGCTTGACAGTCTTAACGAGCCTGAGAACTTTTCGGCTTGGATAAACAGGATAGCCGTGAACAACTGCAAAATGTATTTTAGGAAAAATCCACGGAATGCGGAGGAGGAGTCGGAAAAGATAATCGACGATACGCCCGACAGCGAGCTTATCCCTGACGATTATGCCGACAGCGAGGAAAAACGCAGGATAATAATGAACATTATCGACACCGCTCTCACTGACGAACAGCGTCAGACCATAATACTCTATTATTTCGATATGATGAGCGTTGCGGAGATAGCAGAGATAATGGAATGTTCTGTGGGCACAGTCACGTCCCGTCTTAGTGCTGCAAGAAAGAAGATACGGGAGGCGGTGCTTATTTACGAGGAAAAAAACAACGACAGACTTCATGCTGTTATTCCTATACCTGTTTTGTCAAAGATATTCATGCAGGAATGTCAGCATTTGAAGCTGCCTGAATTATCCGTTTTCAGCAAGGCGTCAGCCACGGAAGTTGTTCCCGATAAAAATACTACAATAAGTAAATTGGGAGGAAAAGGTATGTTTTCAACAGTAAAGTCAAAGGTAATAGTAGGTGTGGTCGCAGTGGCAGTAGTAGGCGGAGGTATCACGGCGGTGGTGCTTGCGAACAGAGATAAGACGGTGGAGGTCGATGAGCCGAGGACGGCTGTTCAGACAAACGCTGACGGTGACGTAAATGAAAAGGACGTTGAGAACAAGCTCAATGAACTTGACGAAAACACAGATAATGAAGATGATGTTACTGACAATGTTGCAAGCGGCACAAATTCAAACGGCGAGCTTGAAATGGCGGTTTACACTGTGTCTGACGAGATAAAGAATGCAGATCTTTCGTCAGGTCTTGTTCAGCTCAATGGTGACATCATGCAGGTGGGCGGATATATAAAGACGTCTGATTTCTATGCAAAATATGCTGACGAATACAGTTTTGTATACTGCGACGGAGGTCACTATGAGGACAAAAAGAACGAAATGCTCAACTACCGTGTGGGTGCAGACAACTATTTCGGCGGTGAATGGTGGGATAGCTATTACATGACCCTTATACCAAAGGTCGAGCCGCAGGGAGATGAGATAACGGTATATGTTGCAAACCTCACGAACCCTGACGGTCAGGTATCTTTGGCAGACAGTTATGTGGTATGGGCAGAGGAAACGCCTATGTCAAACGATATTTACACCCCTGCTTGGATACCGACCGGTATGCCGACAAGGCTTTGTTATGATGTAACGAGCACCAAAAAACTTGAAGAGATATACGACAACATAGGCGATTATTCAGCACAATCAGTGCAGGATATGCTTGCTTCTCAGGGCATCTCAAAGGGCGAGAACAGCATTTCAGGAAACTATCTTTCATATGTTTACTCACAGGGCGATATGTCAATGGACGGAACATACCATGTGAACAGTGACACTGACCCCGACGTTTTCGTTGCATACGTTGCAGGCGAAAAGAATGCCGCCGGACTTACTCCTCTTTTCAGATATCATTTCACATTTGACACAAACACAAAGCAGCTTTATGAAAGCAGAATGTATCTTGCAGGAATGTTCTGATAAAAAATTTATCCCTCACATTTGTGGGGGATATTTTTTTGCTCATTGACAGGTATTTTGTTATGTGATATAATTATTTCTGCAATATCATAGTTATATATTAACATTATGTAAACTATAAATTAACATTCTGAATTTGCTCAACAAATCGTCTGCTTTTTGCATCTAACAAATGTAGGGACTGATAAAGCGGACGAGAAAACGGTAAGACATTCGGAAGAAGGAGCGGAAAAAACTATGGAAAAAGAAGAGATAAAAACGCTTGTATTGCAGGCAGCACAAGGCAACAGGGCGGCATTTGGTGCACTTTATGAAGAAACGGGCAGGGTGGTATACTTCACCTGTTTGAAACTTCTCGCAAATGCACAGCTGGCAGAGGATATCACTCAGGAAACATTTCTGACGGCACTTCAAAAGCTCGGCACGCTCACAAATCCTGAGAATTTTCAGACGTGGGTGAACCGCATTGCCATTAACCTCTGCAAAATGCACTTCAGGGGCAACACTGACCCTGAGGAAAATTCAGAGGATATACTGGAGGATATCCCTGACGAGGACCTTATACCTGAGGAATATGTGAGCAATGACGCAAAAAGAAAGATAATAATGGATATTATCGACACTGTTCTCACAGAAGAGCAAAGGCGTTCGGTGATACTGTATTATTTCGATATGCTCACAGTGCCTGAGATAGCAGAGGTAATGGGCTGCACCACAGGCACGGTGACTTCCCGTCTTAGTGCTGCCAGAAAAAAGATAAAGGAGGCGGTGCTCATATACGAGGAAAACAACAACGACAGACTTCATGCTGCCGTACCGGTATTTATTCTTTCCAAGCTCCTTATGAAAGAGGCATCAACTACCGCACTTCCTAAGCTTACCGTTTTCACTAGCACAGCCGCAAACGCAGTTCCTGATAAAGTAACATCAACAAAAACTATATCGGGAGGAAAAGGAATGTTTTCAACAGTAAAAGCAAAGGTTATAGCAGGCGTTTGTGCCGTGGCAGTTGTGGGCGGTGGTATCACGGCAGCGGTCGTGCTCAGTTCAAATAGCAATGATGACGATGATATCGTTGTTTCTTCGCAGAAAAACGGTGACAGCACTGTTTCAAAGAACGATGAAACCGTATCTAATACCGCTAATGATAATAAAAACAGCAATCTATATTGGATAGACGGATTTAATGGCGGTACGCCGTCAGATACTTTGCCGCAGGATATTTTCGGCAGCAAAATATCAGTGCCTGTTGACCTTAGTGCCATAGACGGCGGCAATGCCAATATGGAAATGTATGGCGACGATATTGGCAGATCTAGTGATATTATGAGCGTTGATAAAATGATAGGTGAAAACAGTGACGTTGAGATAACCTTCGTTTCATCAGATGAGAGCCAAACAAACTACGACCTTACCGGTGCAAACCCATTTGACCGTGACGCAAGTGTGGCTGACATTCTCAAGGAAAACAGCTGGAGCATTACCATACCTTTAGAAGAGGCTGTGGATACCTCCGGCTGGGAGTATGAAAGCTACGGCAGCTACAGCAATAAAGAAGATCTTGATAAAATAATCGACAAAATGGGCTGCCCTACAAGCATTTATATGAACAGCGAATATGACGGCATGGACGATTATAAATGCTATACAATGTATTGGGAGAACGTTGACTATACAATTTCACTCGGCGTGGTGGAAACATATAGTAATTACGAAGAGTATGACGTAGTGCTTGATTACTTCTCGGTTTCCGATTTCACATACTACAGCAAAAACTATCCACAGGAAGAAATACACGAAAAAGACGGGGAGGCTGTTTTCACATCTGAGTATACAGGCATAACAACACCGGGCGAGAGCACTGTAAACACTGATGAGAACAGAGTAAAGGTATATGATGACCTCAAGGCACTTGACCTTACTTCAGACGCTGCTCTGCCTAAGGATATAAGCGTAAGCTATAAGGGCATAGACCACGTTTTCACAGGCATTGAGCTTATTGATGATGTAAGAGAAGAAATGGTGGATACCCCTGACGATGAATACGATTCTGCTCTTTGCTACGGAAAAACAAGCTCGACTGTGGATAATATCATCATCTTCGACTTCTGGCTCAACAGCGATCATACCCTCCATAAGATAAGAATGAGTTTCACCACCGAAAGCGACTGCTCAATATTCGGTATAACAAAAAATTCAACTCCTGAGGAGATGGCTGCGATTCTCGGCACACCTGAGGTCAGCGACAGAAACGGCAAAGATCAGTTTCTTGATTGGAAGAGCGATTCCATGAGCGTGAACGCATATTACTATGACGGTGTTTTGCAGTCTATACAGGCTTACTTTGAAAACTAGGCGGCTTTTATTTGACAACATAAGCGGTATGTGCTATAATATTTTATATTAATACTTTACTATGATAAAATATAGAGAGGATAATGTAAAATGAGCGAAAAGCTTTGGAGAAAAAACCTTATAAATATAGAGCCATACGTTGCTGGAGAACAGCCTAAAAACGATAAGATAATAAAGCTCAATGCAAATGAAAACCCTTATCCGCCGTCATCAAAGGTAAAGGCGATATTGGAGGGCAAGACCATAGCGGAGCTGAGAAAATATCCTAGTGCTGACGCATCTGCACTGAGGGCGGCACTTGCGGAGCGTGTGGGACTGAAAAGCGAAAATGTTTTCTGCGGAAACGGTTCTGATGACGTGCTTGCCACAGCGTTCAGGGCATTTTTCAACTCTGACAAGCCTATACTTTATCCTGATATAACTTACTCTTTCTATCCTGTTTGGTGTGAGCTTTTAAAGATACCATACAAGACAAAGAGCGTTGACGAAAATTTTGTTATAAATATAGACGATTTCAAAGAGCCTAACGGCGGCGTTGTTATCCCTAACCCTAATGCTCCGACAAGCCTTGGTGTGGGTGAGAAATTTATAAGAGAACTTCTTGAAAACAATCAGGACAGCATTGTTATAATCGACGAGGCATATGTGGATTTCGGAAGATATTCCTGCGTTGAGCTTGTGAAAGAATATGACAACTTGGTCGTAACGCAGACGTTCTCAAAGTCACGTTCGCTTGCCGGAATGAGAGTTGGCATGGCTTTTGCCAGTGCCGAACTTATCAGCTATATGCAGGCTGTAAAGGACTCATACAATTCTTATCCTCTCGACCAGATAGCCATAGAAACAGCTGTGGCAAGCCTTTCTGACGAGGACTATTTCAAGACGACTGTAGGAAAAGTCAAGGCGACAAGGGATAAAACAGCTGAAAAAATGAGGACAATGGGATTCAAAGTTCTCGATAGTGAAACGAACTTTCTTTTTGCACAGCACGAAAAACTCTCCGCAAAAGAGATATTCACATATCTTCGTCAAAAGGGCATCTTCGTGAGATATTTCAACAAGCCTAGGATAGATAATTTTCTCAGGATAACCATAGGCACAGACGAGGAAATGGAGCTTATGCTAGAAAAGCTTTCGGAGATATGCAAATAATATAGAGTAGGGGTGAACAGTGTTCGCCCCTCTGTTTCTAGCTTTTTTTGAAAGACTTTTGTTTATCGTTAATAAGAATATATACAGGGCGGCTTTGACCGCCCTGTTTTGTACCATATCCTTTAAAATCAGGGCATAAAGGTATTGAAAATCATAAAATGTTGTGATATAATTATCATAAGTAATTATTGCCTGAAGAAAGGATATGTATATATGTTGATAAATTCGCTGGCGGCGTTGGCTCTCGGCTTTACGCTGGATATGCTTTTTGGCGACCCGGAAGTGGTGCTCTATCCTCAGACTGCCATAAAAAAACTGGTCAAAAAGCTTGATAATGTTTTCAGAAACAGCTATAAAAACACTCCTGAGGCACAGCGTATGGCAGGAATGATGATGACTGTGATAGTTTTGCTCATTGTTGCCGCAGTTTCTCTGCTTTTGCTTTTCGTTGGCTACAAGCTGAACGCTGCACTGGGAATTTTCCTTGAGGGCATAATGTGCTGGTCGGCACTTTCTATAAAGTCCCTTAAAACCGCAGCAGGCGGCGTAATGCGTGCGGCAAGGGCAGGCAATCTTTCTTCGGCACAGCGTAAAGTAAAAAAAGTCACATTCCGTGACACTGATGACATGAACATTGACGCCGTTATAAAAAGCACAGTTGAATCCGTTGCTGAAAACACCACAGACTGGGCGGTAGCACCGATTTTTTGGTCGGCGATATTCGGCGGACTGGGCGGTCTGCTTTACAGAACCGTAAACATTATCGACAACACTGTGGGCTACAAAACAGACACTTACATAAACTTCGGCAAATTTCCTGCAAAGCTTGACGATGTTCTAAGCTTTATCCCTGCGAGGATAGCGGCTTTGCTTATGAGGATAAACGTTGCTTTCCTGCATCTTGACGGAAAAAATGCCGCACAGGTCTACAGCAAAGACAGAAGGCGTTCGCCTAGCCCTAATTCAGCACAGACTCAGTCAGTTTGTGCAGGTGCACTGGGAATACAGCTTGGCAGTGATGAATACTACGGCGGTCAGCTTGTGAGAAAGCCTGTTATAGGCAGAAACCTCAAGCCATGCGAGCCAAACGATATTTTTTGGGCAAATCAGTTGCTGCTTGGAACGTCATTCTATGCAATGCTTTTCACGGCAGTCATAAGAACTACATTGTTCTTCCTTATTTAATTATGATACCAAACCAGCTGGACGGATAAAATGTTTGGCTGGTCTTATTTTGCCATATAAAAACGGACGGGCTGTTCAAATGAACAAACCGTCCGTGTTTTTTTGCTTTATAAGCTATTGGCTATTATCTTCTTGCAGCCTTTTTCTTTGTGCTGCCTGTTTTAGAGCCTGAATGTGACTTCTTTGCCTGATGTTTTTTCCAGTGTACCCACAGTGTAGGTGCGATACAGTTAGAAGAATAAACACCTGATATCATACCGATGATAAGTGGGAATGCAAAGCTCAGGATAGAGGTTACGCCGCAGATTATGCAGACGATACAAACTGTAGCCATAGCGAGAACTGTTGTAACAGTTGTATGGATAGAACGTCCCATTGTCTGAGTAATAGAGAGGTTTACAAGATCCTCAAGCTCCATTTTATTGCCAAGGAGATTTTCATTCTCTCTGATTCTATCGTAAATGATGATAGTTGCGTTGATAGAATATCCAAGGATAGTCAGCAAAACTGCCATGAAGTTTGCGTTGATGTCAAATCTGCATATTACAAAACAGCCATAGACCATGCACATATCGTGTGCAAGGGCAACTACTGAGAACACACCGGCTGAAATACCGCCTATCTTTTTAAATCTGAAACCGATATAAATGATAGTGATGACCATTGCCAGTGCACAAGCAGCAAGGCACTTGAAGAAGAAGTTCATACCGCTTGACGCTGCAACGTCATTTGACTCATAAACTTCTATGTTGTTATCAGGAAAATCCTTTTCAAGGGCTGTTTTCAGGGTGTTTTGCTTATCGTCGCTTATACCCTTTGTGGAAGAGAACTTGATCTCTACTGTTTTGCCTGCATTTCCTGTGTTTTCGCCAAGAGTTACTGTACATTTATCTCCGATACTGTCAGAAACGGTATTTGAAACATCAGATGTTTTTATATCGCCCTCGTATGTATAAGTCAAGACTGTACCGCCTTTGAACTCGATAGCAACGTTAAGACCTATAACAAATGTGAGAATGATAAAAATTGCGATAAGTGCACATGATATGGAATAAAATAACTTGCTGTGACCCACAACATTCAGGGTCTTTCTTTCTTTACTCATTTATTTCAGCACCTCCGTAAAGCTTGCGTTTCTTAAAGCACTTGAACTTTGAGAGGGACGAAAGCATAAGTCTTGAACAGAAAATACCGAATACAAAGTTCAGAAGGATACCAACGAGAAGTGTATATCCCAGTGAGTAGATAGTACCAGCTGTGCTTGCACCGAATACTGAGAATACAGGGCTGAGAAGTGTTCCGAAAACGCTGTCTGTAGGTCCGAACGCACCCATAAGGATTATTGCAACGAATACGACTGTGATGTTTCCGTCGAATACTGCACTCCATGCTCTCTTATATCCAAGCTCGATAGCACCATTGAGTGTTTTGCCGTTGTTAAGCTCTTCCTTTATTCTCTCGGCAGTGATAACGTTGGCGTCAACGCCCATACCTATTGAAAGGATAATACCTGCGATACCAGGGATAGTCAATGTAAAGCTGTCAATATTTCCGAAGAAACCTGTGATGCAGGCGATAGAACCTATTACCTGACCTATAAGTGCGATAGACGCAACAAAGCCCGGCAGCTTATAGATAATGATGATATACGCAGCGATAACGATAAATGCTATAAGTCCTGCGATGACCATTGCATTTTTTGCACCCTCACCCAATGTAGGTGAAATGATGTTCGTGCTTGTTGTTTTAAGGTCAAATGGGATAGAACCGGCGTTTATCTTATCTGCAAGAGCTTTTGCAGAATCGTATGTGAAGTTGCCCTCGATAACGCACTCGCCGTTTGTGATAGCTGAATTTACGCTTGGTGCTGAAATGCACTTATCGTCCATCCAGATAGAGATAGAGCCTTTTCCGGCAAGCTCAGTTGTAGCGTCAGCAAAAGCTTTTTTACCGCTGTTATTGAGTGTCAGGCTTACAACATACTTGATATTTCCTGTTGTTTCGTCCTGAGTCTGTCTTGCCTCAGCTTTTTTAACGTCACTGCCCGTGAGCACCTGCTCGCCTTTTTCCTCTTTGCCCTTTCTGAACACCAGCTTAGCAGTTTCGCCAAGCTCAGAAACAGCAGCCTCAGGGTCAAAGCTCTCTTCGTTAGCCTGCCATGGGAATGAGACCATTACCTTATTTTTCTTATAGTCTACATAGACCTCGCTGTCTGTGATATTAAGGCTTACAAGTCTTTGCTCGATAACAGCCTTTGCAGCGTCCATTTCTTCCTTTGTGGCGTCGTAATTATCGGCAGGTTCAAACGTTGCGTTTACACCGCCCTGAATATCGATACCCCAGCGGATATCTTCAACACCCTTGATATAACTTGTTTTTATATCTCCGTACTGAGTATGTATTCCTGCATAAGTAAGATATCCAAATGCAATTATACACAAAAGCACGATAAAAAACACGGGTTTTTTAACTTTTCGCACCTTTAATCCTCCTGATAAATTTATTAAGCCCAGAGGCTTTTTTGCCGTCAGGGCACAATACGCCCATAACGAACACATTCACCTTATAATTATAAAACGTTTGATACAAAATGTCAATAGTTTTTATGAAATTCGCACTGTTTATCAATATAAAGGCAACATTGCGTAATAATCGTATGCAAATCCGATAGACGTGACTTACGCGTTATAATCTAAATATCAATAAGTTCTCTTAAAGGCTGTTTTAAAGGGGCTTTGTCTTGACAAAATCTCCTTTTAGTGATATTATTAAAAGGATAAATATTGCGGCGTAAGGAATTTTTTACGTCAGCTAAAAGGAGTATGTAAAATGATTGATATTAAGCTTATCCGTACAAATCCTGAGCTTGTCAAGGAAAATATCAAGAAGAAGTTTCAGGACGAAAAGCTCGTTCTTGTTGACGAGGTAGCTCAGTTTGACGAGGAATACAGAGCAGCCAAGACAAAGGCTGACGAGCTGAGAAATAAAAGAAAGGTAATGAGCAAGCAGATAGGCGGTCTTATGGCTAAGGGTCAGAAGGACGAGGCTGAGAAGGTAAAGGCTGAGGTTTCCGCTATCGGTGCTGAGCTTGACGCAATGGCTGAAAAGGAAAAGGAGCTTGAGGGCAAGATCCGTGAGAGAATGCTCGTTATCCCTAACATTATCGACCCAAGCGTTCCAATAGGCAAGGACGACAGCGAGAATGTTGAGATTGAAAAGTTCGGCGATCCATTCGTTCCTGATTATGAGATACCATATCACGTTGATATTATGGAAAGCTTTGATGGAATCGACCTTGACAGTGCAAGAAGAACTTCCGGAAACGGTTTCTACTATCTCAAGGGCGACATTGCAAGACTTCATTCTGCAATTCTTTCTTATGCAAGAGATTTCATGATAGACAGAGGTTTCACATATTTCATTCCGCCTTACATGATACGTTCAGACGTTGTTACAGGCGTAATGAGCTTTGCTGAAATGGAAGGCATGATGTATAAGATAGAGGGAGAGGATCTTTATCTTATCGGTACTTCTGAGCACTCAATGATAGGCAGATTTATCGACACCATTATCCCTGAGGACGAGCTGCCAAAGACTCTCACAAGCTATTCACCATGTTTCAGAAAAGAGGTTGGTGCACACGGCATCGAAGAGAGAGGCGTTTACAGAATACACCAGTTTGAAAAGCAGGAAATGATAGTTGTCTGCAAGCCTGAAGAGAGCATGGCATGGTATGACAAGCTGTGGCAGCATTCTGTTGATTTCTTCCGTTCACTTGATATTCCTGTAAGAACACTTGAGTGTTGCTCAGGCGACCTTGCAGACCTCAAGGTAAAGAGCTGTGACGTTGAGGCATGGAGCCCAAGACAGAAGAAGTATTTTGAAGTTGGTTCTTGCTCAAATCTTGGCGACGCACAGGCAAGACGTCTTGGCATAAGAATAAAGGCAGAGGACGGCACAAAGTATTTTGCTCACACTCTTAATAACACAGTAGTTGCTCCACCAAGAATGCTTATTGCATTCCTCGAGAACAATCTCAACGCTGACGGAACAGTTAATATCCCTGAGCCACTGAGAATGTACATGGGCGGCAAGGACAAGATAACAAAGTAATTTTGATATGCAAAAAGGTGAACGGTCATGTGCCGCTCACCTTTTTTTGTATGCTTATTATATCTTCGTTCCAATCTCTAAGGATATTTGAATCAAATAATCTTTGTATTTGTCTCATATAATTTGAAATTGA
>OHEV01000022.1_pt1 | contig 123541 bp, 118 predicted proteins | sample 1567331 | NCBI WGS metagenome assembly OHEV01 (sample SAMEA3879561, study PRJEB24766) | human gut metagenome | biome: human-associated habitat; feature: feces | place: USA | collected 1985/1987 | reverse complement strand
AAGGGAGTTTATGATGAATCTATCTACAGCAACATCTGTAACCGGTGGTATTCTTCTTGGTATTATCCTACTGGTTATCGGTATTATAATTTGGTTTGTATTTTTAATGCTTAAAAAAAGAAAGAAATCTATTGCACCTAAACACGGAGGTAAGTCCGGTTATGTAGTAGGTGGTATTGGTTTGGTAATTACTGTTGTGTCTTTGATTGCAATGTTAGTTACCGGTACAACAAGTGGTGTGGGTACTATCCTTTCAACTATGAAAAGTGACAGTAAGGCTATTTGTGACGGCAAAATGTATGTGAAAACCGATTTTACTTATAACGGAAACAGTGATTATAAGCTATCAAAAGCTGAGGATGTAATCTCAGGTGCAAGTGATTTGAATACCTTGAAAGGTTATAGCAAATATAAAATTTTAGTATCATTAAATACTAACATTTCCGGTGTTATCTTTGTTGAAGAAGATAGCGAAAGAAGTTTTGAAGAAAAATATACTGATTATGACAACTTTAAGTGTGGTGTAGTATTTGACACTAAAGACAAGAAAATGTCAACTAATGAGTCGGATATAAGCACAAGCCTTTTTGAAAAAGTAATTTCAATGGATAACTACAAGGAAGTTGATAAGGACAAAATCAGCTATGTGGATAAAATTGATACAAAACAAAATTGTACTTTTTGGGGTACAAGTGATGATGAACTGGTAACAAGTCAGGTTAAACTATTCCCTAAGGATAAGAACAAAAAGTATATTAGAGTTGTTGACAGTAAGTATTATGAACTTGATGACAGTTTAACAAAAACTGTTGATAGATACTTTAAGTAATAATCGCTATTAGAAAGAGGCTTTTCATAGCCTCTTTTTTGTTGCATAAATATTATTGCTATGTTAAAGACTTGAATTAAATGGCAATAAGTGATACAATTATGATGTTATTTTATATACTATGAAAACAGAAAGGAAGATTGTAATGGGTATGACAATGACACAAAAAATACTTGCAGCGCATGCGGGTCTTGACAAGGTAGAAGCCGGTCAGTTGATCGAAGCTGACCTTGATCTGGTACTTGGAAATGATATTACCAGCCCTGTTGCGATCAAGGAAATGAGCAAAATGAAAGTGGACGGTGTATTCCACAAGGACAAAATCGCACTTGTCATGGATCATTTTGCACCAAACAAAGATATTAAATCTGCACAGCACTGTAAATGTGTCCGCGAGTTTGCATGTAAGAATGAAATTACAAATTATTTTGATGTTGGAGAGATGGGAATCGAGCACGCATTGCTTCCAGAGAAAGGTCTTACAGTAGCCGGAGATGTGATTATCGGTGCGGATTCACACACTTGCACATACGGAGCACTCGGTGCATTTTCGACAGGTGTAGGTTCAACAGATATGGCAGCCGGAATGGCTACGGGACTTGCATGGTTCAAAGTTCCTTCAGCAATTAAATTTGTACTTACAGGCAAACCTGCCAAGTGGATAAGCGGTAAAGACATTATTCTTCACATAATCGGAATGATCGGCGTAGACGGTGCTTTATACAAATCAATGGAATTTGTAGGCGACGGTATAAAATACCTTTCTATGGATGACAGATTTACAATCGCCAACATGGCAATTGAGGCCGGCGGAAAGAATGGTATTTTCCCTGTGGATGACCTTACAATCGAGTACATGAAAGAACATTCCACAAAAGAATACACTGTATATGAAGCAGATGAAGATGCAGAGTATGATGCAGAATATGTAATCGACCTTTCAACATTAAAGCCAACAGTTGCTTTCCCACATCTTCCTGAGAATACACATACCATTGACGAAGGTTTTGACATAGCAATCGACCAGGTAGTAATCGGTTCATGTACTAACGGAAGACTTGACGACCTTAGAATTGCAGCAGAGATCCTTAAAGGACATAAGGTTAAAAAAGGAATCAGGACAATTATAATTCCTGCAACACAGAAGATTTATCTTCAGGCTATCGAAGAAGGCCTTATTAAGACATTTATTGAGGCAGGAGCAGTTGTGAGCACTCCTACATGCGGTCCATGTCTTGGCGGTTACATGGGAATCCTTGCAAAGGGAGAACGTTGTATATCAACTACTAACCGTAACTTTGTAGGACGAATGGGACACGTTGAATCAGAAGTATACCTTGCAAGCCCGGCAGTTGCGGCAGCTTCGGCAATTACGGGTAAGATTTCATCACCTGAGGAGGTAATGTAAAATGAAAGCACATGGAACAGTATTTAAATATGGCGACAACGTAGATACGGACGTAATAATTCCTGCAAGATATCTTAATTCATCAGACCCTGCGGAACTTGCAACACACTGTATGGAAGATATTGATAAGGACTTTGTTAAGAATGTAAAAAAAGGTGACATCATTGTTGCAGATAAGAACTTCGGATGCGGTTCTTCGAGGGAACATGCACCTATAGCCATTAAGGCAGCAGGTGTAAGCTGCGTAATTGCAGAGACATTTGCAAGAATTTTTTATAGAAATGCAATTAATATCGGACTTCCTATTATTGAATGTCCTGAGGCGTCAAAGGGAATCGAAAACGGTGATGATGTAGAAGTGGATTTTGACAGCGGTATCATCTACAACAGAACAAAGGGCACTGAATTTAAAGGTCAGGCGTTCCCTCCTTTCATGCAGAAAATAATTGCGGCAGAAGGACTTATTAATTACATCAACAATAAATAAAGGAGACAGCCATGAGAATAGGAATATGTCAGACAGATATTTTTTTTGAGGATAAAGAACGTAACCTCAATGCAGCGGAAAAATATATAAAAGCAGTGTCTGACAGTAAGGTCAGGCTTGCCCTTTTTCCTGAAATGAGCATGACAGGCTTTACCATGAAGCCGGAGTGCTTTTATGAAGATGAAAAAGGACGGACGTATTCCGTAATGGCAAAACTCGCCTCAAAATATAATATTTATATCGGTTACGGTTATATAAGTCGCAAAAATAGCGGATATTATAACACTTATGTTATTATTGATAATCTTGGAAAAATAATATGCAGCTATGACAAGATTCATCCGTTTACTTATGCAGGAGAAGACAGGGTCTATGAAAAGGGCAGCAGCCTTTCCTTCTGTCAGATTGATGATATTACAGTATGCCCGTTAATATGCTATGATTTGCGGTTTCCGGAGCTTTTTATCAAAGCCTCAAAGAAAGCTGACCTGATTACGGTTGCAGCTAATTTCGGCGGACCAAGGGATGGGCACTGGCAGGTGCTTTTAAAAGCGAGGGCCATTGAGAACCAGACTTATATTGCGGGAATTAACAGAGCCGGTGAAGATGTTTCAACTTATTATATGGGACACTCCATGGCGGTATCACCTAAGGGTGATGTGATTTCAATGGCAGGAGAAAAAGAGGCCATAATCATTGCCGATATTGATAAAGAGGAAGAGTATGAATACAGAAAAAAATTTCCGGTAAGAAATGACTTCAGACCGGAAATCTATAAGAATTTATAAGTTCGTATTTTATCAGAAATTTTGACTGAATGATATATGGACGCATAGGAGATAGCAGAGAGACTTTCCGGATAATTTTCCGGGAAGTTTTTTTTGCATCCGTTTTTCTTAAGACAATGGACTGCTTTATTGTAGGCGATGGCAGCTTCTTCCTCCGTCTTATATGTTCCCACAACAAAGTTGCCTTTAATATGTATAACCGTTTTATAACGGGGCTGTCCTTTTTTGGTTATCTTTTGGACACCGTAATATCTATTCACAATGTTGACGTTGCCATATCTGAAATCGTAGGGATTGCCGTTGGAAAAATAGTAATCCCGTCCGGGAACGGCATGATCCCGTATTCCGTAACGGCTTAAAATATTGGTCTGCATCCCGTATTCCGCAACAAAAAGATGGTTGCCCCGCTTCATAATTGATTTATCCGAAAAATAAAAAAGGTCATCAACGTCAAAAGTAAGGATTGTCTTTCTGTCCACATAATACAGGAAATATTTTTTGTACATATAAATCGGCGTATTAAAATATATGCCGTTGTCCCTGAGATTAATAAGGATGACATATTTTTTAAAAGGAAGATGGGTGGATATTTTTTCGTAATCCTCAATGGTGCAGTCGCTTTTAAGGGTATACAAAGCATCCCTATATGCACCTGAAGCGTCATCCGGATTATCAAAACTTCCGAGACTTATATGCTTTGATTTAACTGTTATTCCTGCGCGGTAACTTGCGGTTCCGTCTTTTAGTCTGGTGGTATATACACCGGGTAATTCGCTCATATATCCTCCTTGTATTATGTAATAATTTAAGTATACAGGAATGATATGTGGATGACAATATATAATGAGAAAAATGTAAGAAAGAAGATTTTCTTACATTTTACCTCGCACAATGATAAAAAAACAGCAGAAAATCATACAAAAAGTGGTGACACACACCACTTTTTATACTTTTTCAGGCTAAAAAATGGGATAGGATTGCAGAAAATAACCATTCTTTTGTGAACTAAGTATGAACATAAATTAATTATACAATAAAATATGCACAATAATTTCACTTTAAATCCAAAAAAATTATATAAAATGACGGACATAATTATTACAAAATTGTTACAGAGGTACTTTTTACCAAAAAAAGGGTGTTTTGTTGACACCCTGAAAAAAATCAAATTATAATCACCGTGTGTTAAAAATAAAAAAGGAAAGAGATATTGTATGATTAAATTTTTGAAAAAAAATATTATTATCATTGCTATGTTGATGATATCTGGAATAACTCTGGCATTTGCACCGGGTAAGAAATCAGATAACGATAATTCAACTCCTGAAACACCTGTTTCGGTAATGATTACTGAAGACAATAGACTTAATCTTGTAATGGATAGTTTTAATACGGTAAGATTTACAGATGTGGAAATACCGCAGGAAGAAGAGACAGAAACAGCAGTATCGGAAGAACAGACGGTTGAGGAAACAGAAACACCTGTTGAAGAAGAGACACAGGAGGCAGCAACACCATCTTATGTAATTCCGTGTACGGATGAAGATTATAATAATTTTTTAAAAATAGTAGAGGCAGAAGCAACCGGAGGAGATATAATGTCAAAGATAATGGTTGCGGATGTTATTATTAACAGAGTAAGAAGTTCAAGATTCCCTAATACTATTACTGAAGTTATTTTTCAGGGAAACGGTGAGCAGTTCCAGCCTGTGGCGGACGGAAGATTCTATTCGGTTTATGTAACAAACGAAACCGTTGAGGCGGTTCAGAGAGCATTGTACGGTGAGGATTACTCCATGGGAGCACTTTTCTTTGCATCGAATTACAGTGTTAATGCCGGAGCATGGCATGTGTCGGCACTTACAAGATTGTTCGAGTATGGCGGACATGTATATTTTACATTTTAACGGTTAATGAAATGGTCTTCAAAAAATGATTGAAGACCATTTTTAGTTATGGTATAATATGATGAAATTTAAAGATAAATATAAAGGATGGTATGGTAATGAGTCTGTTATATAGAAGTACAAGAAGTGCTGATGTTAAAGTAACTGCCTCTCAGGCAATTTTGAAAGGTCTTGCAGCTGATGGAGGGTTGTATGTACCTGAATCAATTCCGGCATTGGACGTTTCTCTTGAAGAACTTGCAGGAATGGATTACAGAGAAGTAGCTTATGAAGTAATGAAGTTATTTATTACTGACTTTACAGAGGAAGAACTTAAGAATTGTATTAATAAAGCATATGACAGTAAATTTGATACAGATGAGATAGCACCGCTTGTTAATGCAGACGGCGCATATTTCCTTGAATTGTTCCATGGTGCAACAATTGCTTTTAAGGATATGGCATTATCTATTCTTCCACATCTTTTAACAACAAGTGCCAGAAAGAACAATATTAAGAATGATATCGTAATTCTTACAGCTACATCAGGTGATACAGGTAAGGCTGCCCTTGCAGGATTTGCCGATGTTAAGGGAACCAAGATAATCGTATTTTATCCAAAGCACGGTGTAAGCCCAATTCAGGAGAAGCAGATGGTTACCCAGAAGGGTGATAATACATACGTTGTAGGAATTGAAGGTAATTTTGACGATGCCCAGACAGGCGTTAAGACAATGTTCGGAGACAGCGAATTAGCTAAAGAACTTGATGCTAACGGATTCCAGTTCTCATCAGCTAACTCTATCAATATAGGAAGACTTGTTCCACAGGTTGTATATTATGTATATGCTTATACAAGACTTCTTGCCAATAACGAGATTAAGAACGGTGACAGAATCAATGTTGTAGTTCCTACAGGTAATTTCGGTAACATTCTTGCCGCATATTATGCTAAGAATATGGGACTTCCAATTGCAAAGCTTATCTGTGCATCCAATGAAAATAAAGTCCTTTTTGATTTCTTCAAAACAGGAACTTATGACAGAAACAGGAAATTTGTCCTTACATCTTCTCCATCTATGGATATTCTTATTTCAAGCAACCTTGAAAGACTTATTTACAGAATAGCAGGTGATGATGCCAATGCTAATAAAGAGCTTATGGACAGCCTCAAGAAAGACGGCAGATATACAATTACTGATGATATGAGAGCCAAGCTTGAAGATTTCTACGGCAACTATGCAAGTGAAGCAGAGACAGCGGAAGCTATTAAGTCTATTTACTACAACACAGGCTATGTAATCGATACACATACAGCCGTTGCCGCAAGCGTATATAAGAAATACGTTGCAGAGACATCCGATGAGACTAAGACTGTAATTGCATCAACAGCAAGCCCATTCAAATTCACAAGAAGTGTAATGGATGCTATTGATAAGGCAAAATATGACAAGATGACAGATTTCGAACTCGTTGACGAACTTAGCAGAATTGCCAATGTTGCAGTTCCACAGGCAATCGAAGATATCAGAACAGCACCTGTTCTCCATGACAGAGTGTGCGATAAGACAGAGATGAAAGCTGTTGTTAAGAATATACTGGGGATTAAATAAAGACAAAAAGGGGAATTGATAATGACAAAATTATATTCCAGAATGTTTCCTGTAATTCTAATTTTAATATTTGAAATAACTATAGCTACTGCAGCCCTTACCAATGTTTGGGCAGCAGTAGCTTTTTATACTCAAAAAGGCGGTAGTGCTTCACAGGATGAGATGTATTATGTAGCCGTTAATGATTATTCAGGTGGAAATATACAATATCAGGAGTATAAAAGTAATGCTGTAAAAAATGTAAAAGCTTTCTTTGATGATATATCGTCAGCAGATTGCCGGATTTGGGTGTATCCTATGGCATTAGAAGTATCTGACGGAGATAACGTGTTGTGCAGATTATATCTCGGTACAAATGAGGATGATGAATATTTTAATCAGGGCAAAGGCGTGTATGTAGGCAATGATATAAAATATTATTGTAAAAACAACAAGATAAAAATATATTCAGAGCAGTTTGACGTATTAGGATATCTTGACAGTGACGGATTTGAGAAAAATTCAATGATATATGCCAGATATGGGGACTTTTCTGAGGTTTCAAAGGAACAAATAGCAGATTATATTGTGAATCAGACGGTTTCGTCAAGCGGAAATAATTCCTTCACAATCTTTTCGGCAGACAGTAATATAAAAGAACTTATTAGAGCTGATGCAGAGAAATATAACATGGTTTTGAAAGAAGAAGATGACCAGGTAGAGGACGGCAGGATTGTATACAGCCATGATGTTACCAACAGAATTTTTAAACCTATTCTTTTTTCACTATTGTCAATAGCATGTTTTGGGCTTTTAGTACAGACAATGATATGGTTTATAGACAGGGAAAAAGAAACGATAATCATTAAAAAAATATATGGAATCAGCATAACCCGGATATATTTTCCAATGTACATTGTTGCATTGATTTCGTGGATTTCCGGATCGGTAATTTCATTTATATTCCAGTACATAGTTGATTATCTGGTTTTAGGATATGAAAAAATATCCGTAATGAAATACACAATGGTTTCAACGGGTGCGTCGTTTATTTTAATCATATTTATTTTGTTAATAACGTCCCTTATCTATTATTGTAAATCAGATAAGATTATCAATAAAATTAACAGGGAGGGAAGCATATAATGAAGTTTAAATCTAAATTAAAAGTTGCACTGGATATGTGTATTAACGATAAATGGAAATTCAGGGCAGCGCTTATTACTACCGTGGCATTTTTATGTATTGTAATGCAGATTATCTATATGACGTCAACGTCCGGCATTTACAAATCAAGAGTCAATATGGCACTTTCAAAAGATATAGAAGGACTTTTATATGTGGAGTTTAAATCAGATGATGTCAATGGCAAAGAAATTATAGAATCAATTCCGGAGATTGAAAACTACGGAAACGTATATTTTGCAGGTATGAACAGTACACCGGTACTTAAACAGTTAAGGGAGATTCAGGAAGGGCATCAGACGTATTATTCACGAAAGGAATATGAGGAATACGAAGGTGTTGAAACGGTAGTAATGTCTAAAGGAATGTGGGATGTCATGAATCTGAAGCTTACAGAAGGTAAAAAACCATCAGAATATGATACTTTGGGAAATGATACCCTTATATATTTGAGTGAGGTATATCGGGGAAAAATATCCTGTGGAGATACTTTTGAACAACAAAATATTAAAGGCGAGACCGTCAGAAGATATGTTGTAGCGGGTTTTCTCAATAAGAAATCGGCAATCATAGACAGTATGATATATTCCACAGGTAACAGCGAAAAAAAAGGCAGTTATTCCCTTAAATACGGAATTGTTGAAGTTGTACCCACAGTAAATTCTGATGGAATGTATGTTTATTGTGAACCCAAAGACTGTGAAGCTGTATCAGATAAGATTGAGACATCAGCCGCATTAAATGACGACATAGTAAGAGTTATTAAGATATCATCGGTTATAAATTATATGGATAGAGAAAGTAAAAAAAGCACCAAAGGACTTTTTGAAGTCGCTGTTGTATTTGTACTTTTTATGGTTGTTTCACTTAGTTTTAACCAGACCTGTAGTTGTATCAGGCAGTCGGGAACTTATGGAATATGGATGGCAAACGGACTTGATAAAAAAGATGTCAATACAATAATCTTTTTGAAGAATTTGTATTCAGCGGTAATTTCGGTAATACTTGCGTCCGTACTCATGATGGTTTTATGGCATAAATTTTACTGCACCAATATGATAAACCATATGATAATCAATGAAGTTTTCACAAAGAAAGTTCTGGCTCCTGTCGTATTAATTTCATTGGCTGTTTCTGTGATTTCATCAGCCGCTCCGGTGATTATATTTAATAAAAAACAGACGGTAGATTATCTTCGTGGAGGTATACTTTAAATGATAGAATTAAAAAATATAAAGAAAGATTACAATTCCGGAAAAGTTGTAACAAGTGCACTGAAAAATGTCAATCTCAGGATAGAGGACGGCGAATATGTTGCCGTAATGGGTGCTTCCGGCTCAGGAAAATCTACTCTGTTAAATATTCTCGGAGGACTTGATAAGATATCCCAGGGTACATATTTTTATAATGACATTAATGTTGGAGCAATGAATAATAAGGAACTTAACAGGTTCAGAAAAGAACATATAAGCTTCATATTCCAGAATTACGCATTAATGAATTTTTATACCGTATACGAAAATACGGAGGTGCCCCTTATAGCCAGAGGCATCAGAAAAAAAGAACGTAAAAGCATGGTGGAGAAAGCCCTTACGGATGTGGGAATTATTGATTTGGCGAAGAAAACCCCGTCAGAAATCTCGGGAGGTGAAAAACAAAGATGTGCCATAGCGAGAGCACTTGTGGCAGATAATGACATAATCCTTGCAGACGAGCCTACAGGTTCCCTTGATAAGACTAACGGAAAAAATATAATGGACATATTTGATAAGTTAAAAGAACAGCATAAAACAATAATTCTTGTAACCCATGATGAATTTATTTCAGGATATGCAGACCGTATAGTGAGAATTGAGGATGGTGAAATCACCGAAAAATAATAAAAGTAGAATATTTCATGAAAAAGTGCTAAAATGATTCTATATTTTGTATAGCGAGGAATTATTAATGGCAACGAAGGTCAATAACGTGTATGATGCGTCATCTATTTCTATTCTTGAAGGTCTTGAAGCAGTAAGAAAAAGACCGGGAATGTATATAGGAAGCGTGTCAACAAAGGGACTTAATCATCTTATTTATGAAATAGCGGATAACTCTGTGGACGAACATCTGGCAGGATATTGCGATACGATATATGTAACGCTTAATAATGACGGAACAGCCACGATAACGGACAACGGACGAGGAATTCCAACAGGTATTCATCCAAAGGCAGGAATTCCCGCAGTGGAAGTAGTGTTTACCGTACTTCATGCCGGCGGAAAGTTCGGAGACGGAGGCTATAAGATATCGGGAGGACTTCACGGTGTAGGTGCTTCTGTTGTTAATGCACTTTCAGAGTGGTTGGAGGTAAGAATTAAACAGGGCGGAATTGTATATGAACAGCGTTACGAAAGAGGCAAGGCTGTATATAAACTGCGTGAGTGCGGTACCTGCCGTAAGAACGACACGGGTACAAGTGTAACCTTTTTACCTGATAATACAATATTTGAAAAGACTGAATTTAAGGCTGAGAGCATAGAAAACCGTCTCCATGAAACGGCATATCTTAATCCCGGTCTTACTATTGTGTTTGAAAATGCAAGAAAAGGTGAAGAAAAAAAGGTAATTTTCCATGAAGAAGAGGGTATAACCGCTTATGTAAAAGCTCTTAACGAGAACAAAGAGGCAGTACATGATGTAGCATATTATAAGGGCAGCAGGGACGGAATAGAAGTTGAATGTGCATTCCAGTATGTTGACGAATTTCAGGAACAGATACTCGGCTTTTGCAATAATATCTATACCGCAGAGGGTGGAACCCACCTTACAGGTTTTAAGACCCAGTTTACGACGGTTATTAATAAGTACGCAAGAGAGCTTGGAATACTCAAAGAAAAAGACGTTAATTTTACGGGAAGCGATGTAAGAAACGGAATGACGGCGATTGTTGCGGTAAAACATCCTGAACCACGTTTTGAAGGACAGACTAAGACGAAGCTTGATAACCAGGATGCAGGCAAGGTTGTTGCGGACATTACGGCAGCGGAGCTGGTAAGGTTTTTTGACAGAAATCTTGAGACACTTAAATCAGTAATTGCATGTGCGGAAAAGGCAGCCAAAATTCGTAAACAGGAGGAAAAAGCCAAGACCAATCTTTTAACCAAGCAGAAATTCTCCTGCGATACCAATGGCAAACTTGCCAACTGTGAGAGCCGTAATCCGGAAGAATGTGAGATATTTATAGTAGAAGGAGATTCAGCGGGAGGCTCTGCCAAAACAGCAAGAAACCGTAAGACGCAGGCCATTCTTCCAATCAGAGGCAAGATTCTTAATGTAGAGAAAGCATCTATGGACAAAGTTCTTGCCAATGCCGAAATCAAGACAATGATAACGGCTTTCGGCTGCGGTTTTTCCGAGGGTTATGGCAATGATTTTGATATCAGTAAGTTAAGGTATAACAAAATTATATTTATGACTGATGCGGACGTTGACGGGGCGCATATAGATACTTTGCTGCTTACATTTTTCTACAGGTTTATGCCTGACCTCATAAAGGAAGGGCATATATATCTTGCTACACCTCCTCTTTATAAGGTGGTTCCTAAAAAAGGACAAGGACGGTACCTTTACGATGACAAGGCACTTGAAAAATACCGTAAAGAACATGAAGGCAGCAGTTTTACACTCCAAAGATACAAAGGTCTTGGAGAAATGGATGCGGACCAGCTTTGGGAGACAACACTTAATCCGGAGACAAGAATTTTGAAACAGATAGAAATTGAAGATGCCAAGATGGCGTCGGATATTACCTCAATGCTTATGGGTACGGATGTACCTCCGAGACGTGAATTTATACACACTCATGCCCATGATGCGGAACTGGATATTTAGAAGGAGAATATTTTAAAATATGGCTGAGACAATTTTAAAAACAGAATATTCTGACGTAATGCAGAAATCATATATAGATTATTCCATGAGCGTTATTACCGCAAGAGCAGTTCCGGATGTAAGGGACGGATTAAAACCTGTCCAGAGGCGTGTATTATATGCCATGAATGAGCTGGGACTTAACTACGACAAGCCTCACAGAAAGTCGGCACGTATCGTAGGTGACGCCATGGGTAAATATCATCCACACGGTGACAGTTCAATTTATGAGACCCTTGTTGTACTTGAACAGGATTTTAAAAAAGGTATGGCACTTGTGGACGGACACGGTAACTTTGGTTCAATAGAAGGTGACGTAGCCGCTGCAATGCGATATACGGAGGCAAGACTTAAGAAGTTTACACAGGACGTATATCTTAAAGACCTTGACAAAGATGTGGTTGATTTTGTTCCTAATTTTGATGAGACGGAAAAAGAACCTTCCGTGCTTCCTGTAAGAGTTCCCAACCTGCTTATTAACGGAGCGGAGGGAATTGCCGTAGGTATGACTACGAGTATTCCTACACATAATCTTACGGAAGTAATTAATAGTGTGGAGGCATATCTTGACAATGAAGATATTACAACTGCCGAACTTATGGAATATATTCCGGGCCCCGATTTCCCAACCGGCGGGATTGTAATTAATAAAAGCGAGTTAGCTGATATATACGAAAGCGGCGTGGGCAGGGTTAAGGTACGAGGCAAAGTTGTATTTGAGCCCGGTAAAAAGAAAACCGATAAAGACAAGCTTGTCATAACGGAAATTCCTTATACAATGATTGGCACCGGAATCGGTAAGTTTATATCCGATGTTGTGGACCTTATAGAGACAAAAAAGACACAGGATATCACCGATATTTCTAACGAATCCTCTAAAGAGGGCATAAGAATTGTACTTGAACTGAAGAAAAATGCGGACGTTAAGAAACTTGAACATCTTTTATACAAGAAGACTAAGTTAGAAGATACTTTTGGTGTCAATATGCTTACAATAGCCGACGGCAGACCGGAGGTTCTTGGACTCAGGGACATAATCAGATACAACGTGGAATTCCAGTATGAAATTAACACAAGGAAATATACAACCCTTCTTAAAAAAGAATATGACAATAAAGAAATTAAAGAGGGTCTTATAAAGGCATGCAATATCATTGACCTTATTATAGAGATTTTAAGAGGAAGCACCAACCTTAAACAGGCAAAAAACTGCCTTATTTCAGGCGATACCGAGGGAATCAGATTTAAGTCTGACAAGTCCGAAAAAGATGCTAAAAAACTTCATTTTACGGAGAGACAGGCAACGGCAATTCTTGAATTAAGACTTTATAAACTCATTGGACTTGAAATAGAGGCTCTCGAAAAAGAATACGAGGAGACTCTCGCAAGGATAGCCGAATATGAGGAAATTCTCGGCAGTAAAAAGGTCATGAAAAAGACTATAAAAAAAGACCTTGAAAGAATTAAAAAAGAATATGGAATGGAACGCCTTACGGTAATAGAGGACGGCGAAGTGGCTGTATATGAGGAACCAAAGTTTGTAGAGCAGGAAGTTGTATTCATAATGGACCGTTTCGGCTATGCAAAGACCATTGATACTGCATCTTTTGAACGTAACAAGGAGACAATATATGCCGAAAATAAATATGTTTTCAAATGTCTTAACACAGAGAAAATATGTATTTTTACGGATAATGGTAATCTTCACCAGGTAAAAGTAGTGAATATACCTTTTACCAAATTCCGTGATAAAGGAACTCCTATAGATAATCTTGGTAATTACAACAGTGCAGGAGAAGAAATTATATATCTTTGTGCGTCAAAACAGCTTGAAGGCAGAAAGTTCTTGTTTGTTACAAAACAGGGCATGATGAAACTTGTGGACGGAAGTGAATTTGATGCATCAAAGAAGACTGTTGCATCAACCAAATTAAATATTGGTGACAGCATAGCTATGATTCATGTTACGGACGCAGTATCTGAGATTACATTGGAGAGTGACGGCACTATAATCAGCAGCCAGACCGTTGTTTTACAGACAGAAAACGGATATTTTCTTAAGTTTCCGTTGAATGAGATTCCTGAAAAGAAGAAATCGGCAGCAGGTGTAAGAGGCATTAAGCTTGAAAAAGAGGATAAAATCGCAGAAGTATACCTCATACCTGAAAATGCTGATATTTCCATTGATTACAAAGGAAAAGAAGTATCCCTTAAGAAATTAAAGACAGCTAAAAGAGACGGCAAAGGAACTAAGTTAAGAGCATAAGAAAGGGCGGTAATTATGTCAAAGGCAGAAGACTTAATTAATAATATCAATAAAGTAATTGTAGGAAAAAATGATGTAGTGGAGCTTGTAGTCACATCACTTATAACAGGCGGACATGTGCTTATAGAGGATATGCCGGGAACTGGTAAGACAATGCTTTGTAAGGCATTGGCTAAATCGGTTGATGCAAACTTCGGACGAGTCCAGTTTACACCCGACCTTCTGCCATCTGATATAACCGGACTTAATGTATATAACCAGAAAACAGGAGAATTTGTTTTTTATAAAGGACCTGTTTTTTGTAATATTCTTCTCGGGGATGAGATTAACAGGGCAACTCCGAGGACACAGTCAAGCCTTCTTGAATGTATGGAGGAAAAACAGGTGACTATTGACAGGGAAACAAGACCGCTTGAAGCACCGTTTTTCGTAATAGCAACTGAAAATCCTATTGAGACTGCAGGCACATTCCCACTCCCGGAAGCACAGCTTGACCGTTTTCTTATGAGACTTTCCATGGGAATGATTGGCAAAAAAGAGGAAAGAGAACTTTTAAAGCAGAAAGCAAAGGGCGAAGTAATCAATAATATTGAAGCCGTATGTACCAGACAGGATATAATTGAGATGCAGAAAGAAGCAGAAAACGTATATGTGCATTATGAACTTATTGACTACATCTGCAGTATATGTGAGGCTACAAGGGAAAAGACGGACATAACGGCCGGGGTAAGCCCAAGAGGGGCAATAGCCCTTATGAAGGCTGCAAGAAGCTATGCATATATACATAACAGAAATTATGTTGTTCCCGAAGACGTCAAGGCCCTTGCAATTCCTGTGCTGGCACACAGACTTGTACTGTTTGAGGGTTTTGCGGGACGTAAGTCTTATGAAGACAGGATAAAAGCCATACTTGAGGAGATTGCTGTACCGACAGAAGATTGGAGTAAATAATATGACATTGATTTTTTTATTTATTGCACTTGTTATTTTTGAAAAAGTGTTTATAAGGTTATATGAAAAATCATGGAATAAAGGTCTTGGCATAAAAGTCGGTTTCCTTGAAGGCGCAGTAGATGAAGGAAAAAAAGGACATATAATTGAAGAGATTTACAATAAGAGTGCTCTCCCTATTCCTGTTGTAAGTGTAAAGTTTGAGCTTGATAAAAGCATTTCCTACATGGATAAGAGCAATGTTACCGTGTCTGACAGACAGTACAGAAACGATTCCATGTCAGTGAAGGCAAAAAGGGCATATAAAAGGGAATTTGAAGTTTTATTCTCAAAGCGTGGTGTTTACAAAATCGAGGACCCTGTATTAAGTACCAAAGACATATTTGGTGTGCACAGTTATTCAGAAAAGTATGAGCAGGAATCCCTTATTTATGTATATCCGTCATACAGCAGGCACAAAGAAATTATTGCACCCTATTCAAAAGTTATGGGTGAAGCAATTAAGAATAGATATCTCTATGAGGATCCTTTTGAATTTAAAGGCATAAGGGATTATACGGGAACAGAACCTATGAAAAAAATTAACTGGGGAGCTTCAGCCAGAACCGGAAGCCTTAAAGTTAATAATTACTATGATACAACAAGCCGCCATGCAGTTATTTTCCTTGATATTGTTAATGACCAGATATGGAAAAGGGATGACCAGCTTGAAGAATGTATAAGAATTACCAGAAATTATATGGAAACCTTTATAAGAAACCATATTCCTGTTGAAATAATCACCAATGGAATAGATGGTATTCTTAACGAGCCTGTAGTTTTTGAGGGCGGTTCCGATGGTGCTTATGTGGAAAAATGTCTTAAAAAGATGGCAGCAATCGATATTAATAAAAAGACAGAGAGACTGACATCCTATTTTACCCTGAATAAGGCAAAAAACGATGAGCTTAGTATTCTTCTTTCCGTAGACCAGTCGAAAGCCATGATTGACGCATACAGGGAATACCTTGGGTGTAATGAAGGCGAATGGATATGTCCGATCTCATCAAAAGACGGTAGAAATATACAGGCAGGAAATATACATGTAACATATCCGGAGGTGGGACGATGAAACTTTCCAATATAACCAAACCGGTTACAGGCCTTTTGTTTTGGTCAATGCTTACATATATTTTATATTCGTTTACCTTTTCATCATGGAATCTTGGAATATCAATGGGTGTTGCAATGCTTATTTTTATGCTTTGTTATATGATAAGGATTATGCAGAATAAAACAGCAAAATTTTTCCTGCATTTTGTTGTCATGACACTTTTCGGATTAGCCGAATTCGGAATGATACTTTACAGGGCACCATTGTTTATTATGTGGATTATTTTTATTATCCTGTCTATTGCAGCATCTTTTTCTGATAAAGATTTTATAAGTGATATGAACGGTGGATATATATTTATTTCCGTGGTAGTATATTTAATTGCATTCATTCACGGAACAACCGATATGCTTATATTGTACTTTATGGAAGCTACTTTTATAATGTTTCATTATATGCAGCAGACCGCCATAAGGCAGGAAAAAAATATAAAAACAATGTCTTCTTATTCGGTTATGAATGAGAAAGAGCTGTATTCCGAAAGCAGCAAAGTAACTTTTGTGTCACATATGATACTTTATATTTTATGCATACTTATTGGTTTAATAGGCAGGATACCGTTTTTTTCAATGATTTGTAATAAGATTTTTAAAATATTTAACAGGACTTTTGATATTGTCAAAAGCTTTAAAACCGGGGAGGCAACATACCCTTCGGATGACGTAGGTATTCCTGAAGAAAACATTGAGGTAAATGAGGAGCCTGTAACACCTGTCCATCCGGCATGGCGTATTATAGGAATTGTTGGTTTTACCCTTATAATGCTGTATCTTATTTTCCTTATTGTGGACAGAATAAGAACTTCAATAAAAAACAGGGTATATATGCCTGACCTTGATGTAAAAACAGAGGTAAAGCAGATAAAAGAAAAGAAGAAACTCAAAAAAAGAGAGAGAACAGACAGTTACAGAAAGGCAATAAGACGTATTTACAAAGTCCGTATCAAAAAGGGCAGGGGCAGAAGAAATGATGACCTTGTAAGCAAGACCCCTCATGAACAGCGCAACAAAAAAATATCCGAAGGATATGAGGTAAGCAGAGATTTTGTTGAAATGTATGAAAAGGCGAGATACGGCCGTGATAATGTGACAAAAGATGATGTGAGAAATATGCACAATCTTTAGCAGGTGTGATTTATGAAAAAAAATTATGAAATTGATATGTGTAACGGACCAATTACGGGAAAAATGCTTCGTTTTGCATTGCCGTTAATGTTGTCAAGCATGTTGCAGCTTTTATTCAACGCTGCGGACATAATTACCGTAGGTAAATTCGGAAGTGAACATTCTTTAGCGGCAGTTGGTTCAAACACGGCACTTATAAATCTTTTAACCAATCTTTTTATCGGTTTGTCAATCGGTGCTAACGTACTTGTGGCAAGGTTTTACGGTGCAAAAAACGGAGAAGAACTTAATGAAACGGTTCATACTGCCATGCTTTTAAGCCTTATTTCAGGACTTATACTGACAGTTACCGGCATAATATTTGCAAGATATTTTCTTATATGGATGAAAACTCCGGCAGAGATACTGGATCTTGCAACTACATATCTCAAGATATATTTTCTCGGTATGCCGGCGATGATGATTTATAACTTCGGAAGTGCGATTTTAAGGGCGATAGGCGATACCAAACGTCCGTTATATTTTCTTGCGGCAGCAGGTGTGATTAATATTATTCTCAACATTCTTCTTGTTGTGGTATTCAGACTTGACGTTAAAGGTGTGGGAATAGCAACCGTTATATCCCAGACCGTATCTGCAATATTGATTATCAGATGCCTTGCGAAAAGCAACGGAGATATAAAGCTGGAGTTTAAAAAACTCAGATTCAGCCGGGGTAAGATTGGTGCCATTTTAAGAATTGGTCTGCCTGCCGGGTTACAGGGTTCTATTTTTTCGCTTTCCAACGTAGTTATCCAGTCATCGGTTAATATTTTCGGTCCGGTTGTGGTAAAGGGCAACTCTGCGGCACAGAACCTTGAAGGTTTTGTATACTTTTCAATGAATGCTTTCCACCATGCAACTTTATCTTTTACGAGCCAGAATATGGGTGCAAAAAAATATGACAGACTTGGCAAAATACTTAAAAACGGCTTATGTCTCGCCATATTGTTTGGCGCCGGTTTTGGCGGAACGGTAATACTGTTTGGCAGAAATCTTTTATCAATATATACTAATGACAGCGCCGCAATAAGTGCCGGAATGACAAGACTTTATATAATAACCGGAACTTATACTTTATGCGGAATTATGGATGTAATGGTTGGTGCAATAAGGGGAATCGGCTATACTGTACTCCCAACAATCGTATCCCTTATCGGAGCCTGTGCATTGAGACTTGTGTGGCTTGCTACAGTTTTCAGAATACCGAAATTCCATACGATTAACACGGTATATTTATCTTATCCCATAACATGGCTTGTTACAATCATAGCCCATGTTATCTGTTATATCATAATAAGAAAAAAGAATAGATTTGGAGAAATGCAATGAAATATTTTTACTATACAAGACATGGTCAGACAATATGGAATGTTGAAAATAAAATATGTGGTGTAAGTGATGTATCACTCACTGAAAAGGGCATCAATCAGGCCAAGGAACTGGGCAATAAAATTCTTGATGAGAATATCCATATTGATGAAATCCTTTATTCACCTCTTGTAAGGGCAAAAGAGACAGCCCTATACATTTCAGAAATTACAGGAATACCCGCAAAGGAAGAATCACGCCTTAAGGAACAGGCATTTGGAAAATATGAGGGAACACCACGTAACGGCGCAGATTTCAGAGTCTCAAAGAGGAATTTTATCGACAGCTATGACGGCGGTGAGACAATGCTTCACCTTGCACAGCGAATCTACAACCTCATAGATGACATTAAAAACGAACCTGGTGACAAGGTATATCTCCTTGTAGCCCACAACGGAATATCAAGGGTAATTAATTCTTACTTCCATGACATGAGCAATGAGGAGTATGCCGATTTTGGAATAAGAAATTGTGAAATAAGGAAGTATGAGTTTTAGGGAGCAGGAATAAGTTTCAGGGGCTAGAGAATATTGAAATCGGTGAAAAGGGTAGAGAAATCCAAGTTCCCCCGGTCGCAAATCTCTACCTAAATAGCTTAAAATCGGCGAAAAGGGTAGAGAATACTGTAGCTGTCATTCGTGAATCTCTACCCAAACAGCGAAAATCTGTCGAAAAGGGTAGAGATTCCCGGTGCTGCCGGTTGGAAATCTCTACCCAAATAGCGGAAATCGGCCGAAAAGGTAGAGATTCCTGAGCCGGCTTGTTGGAAATCTCTACCCAAATAGCATAAAATCGGTAAAAAGGGTAGAGATTCCAAGAGTTGCCGGTCGCAAATCTCTACCTAAATGACGTAAATCGGCCGAAAAAGGTAGAGATTCCCAGTTCCGCCGGTCGCAAATCTCTACCCAAACAGCGAAAAACAGCCGAAAAAGGTAGAGATTCCTGTAGCCGCCGGTCGAATTTCTCTACCCAAATAGCGGAAATCTGCCGAAAAGGGTAGAGATTCCAAGTACCGCCGGTCGTAAATCTCTACCCAAATAACGTAAACCCGTCGAAAATGGTAGAGATTCCAAGTTCCCCCGGTCACATTTCTCTACCTAAATAACGTAAAACTGGTGAAAAGGGTAGAGAAATCCCAATAAATCCAGCATAATATGCAAAAAACGGGTAAGGTGTCCGTTATTATGGACACCTTACCCGCTTTAAATAACTTCCGGTTTCGTCCCTCTTGGGTTGAAGCTAACTTCACATTTTACAGTTCCACTTACTTCGTCCCTGTTGAGTCAAAGCCAGCTTTGCATTTTACAAATTCACCTATTTTGTCCCTGTTGAGCCGAAGCCGCCCTCACCTCTTACAGTCTCGCTGAGAGAATCGGTAAGATTGAAATCAGCCGTAATAAAAGGGGTAATTACAAGTTGGGCAACACGCTCGGCAGGTTCTACTGTCTGTTCCAAATCAGAGTGGTTATGAAGAGCTATCATAAATTCGCCTCTGTAGTCAGGGTCTACAACGCCAACTTTATTAGCAGGGGCAAGACCTCTTTTTGAAGCAAGACCGCTTCGCGGATATATAAGACCGGCATAACCTGCGGGAATTTCCATTGCAAGACCTGTGTGTACCATGACGGTTTCATGAGGCTTAATGGTAAGCGGTTCGTCAAGACATGCATATAAGTCCGCTCCGGCAGCATATTCCGAACCATAAGTAGGCAGAATAGCTTTATCGTTAATTTTCTTTACATTAATTGTTGTCATGTTCCTTTCCTCCGTAATATGTGTAACTATTTAGAAGGGTAGTTATACTGTGGTTTGACAGGTTCCCAGATAACAATATCACCGCCGTTTTGAAGGGTGGCGGGAACATCAATAGCCCTCTGGTTGCTTGAACCACGGAAATATGCGGATAAATCTTTTAATTCTTCAACGTAAGGACCATCCATAAGAACATCAATGCCAGAAAGAATCTCCTTTGTTTCCGGAATTTCATTAACCATGCGGCCAAGTATATCCCTGTCAAAAAGATAACCGCTGTATATCCATATTGTTTTGCCTGAACCGTAAACTTCCCTTATCTTGCGGATAAGAGGAAGAATTCCGGGCTGGTTGGCAGGCTCCATCGGCTCACCGCCAAGAATTGTAAGACCGGAAATATAAGGTGGCTCAAGGTCTTTTATTATCATATCAATTTCTTTTTGGGTAAAGGGATTTCCGTAATTGAAATCCCATGTAACCTCATTAAAACAACCTTTGCAATGGTGGGTGCATCCGCTTACAAAAAGAGAAATTCTCACTCCCGGACCATTAGCAGCATCATTGCATTTTATATCTGCATAATTCATAACGTCCTCTTAGATATGTAATACTCTTGAATTAATTTCTTTTGTCTTACCTACGTTCCAAAAATTCTCGCCAAGATAGCCACAGGTTCTTCTTGTAACGTTCATTTTATTGTGGTCTTTATTGTGGCACTGAGGACATTCCCATTCAAGCTTATCGTTGATTATGATTTCACCATCATATCCGCATACCTGGCAGTAATCTGATTTGGTATTGAACTCGGCATACTGGATATTGTCATATATGTATTTAACAAGTTCTTCAAGAGCAGGAAGGTTATGTCTTAAGTTAGGTATCTCAACGTAGGAGATAGCACCGCCTGAAGAAATAGTCTGGAACTGGCTCTCAAATTTGAACTTAGAAAAAGCGTCAATCTTTTCGCGGACGTCAACATGATATGAGTTAGTGTAGTAACCCTTATCCGTAACATCTTTTATAACGCCGAATTTACGTTTGTCAATTTCGGCAAAACGGTAGCAGAGGCTTTCTGCAGGTGTTCCGTAAAGACCGAAACCTAGACCTGTATTACGTTTCCATGTATCGCAGGCTTCACGGAGTCTGTTCATTACTTTAAGGGCAAAAGCTGTTCCCTTAGGATCTGTGTGGCTTACACCGGTCATAAGCTTGGTAACTTCGTAAAGTCCGATATAGCCAAGTGAGATGGTAGAGTAGCCGTTATGTAAAAGCGGATCTATTGTTTCACCCGGCTTTAATCTTGCGATGGCACCATACTGCCAGTGAATAGGGCTGACATCGGATAATGTACCTTCAAGTGCTTTATGTCTGCACATAAGTGCTTCAAAACATAAAGAGAGTCTTTCTTCCATTAACTCCCAGAAAAGCTCTTCATTGCCGTTGGCAATAATACCCATCTGAGGAAGGTTAATGCTGACAACACCCTGATTGAAACGACCTTCCCATTTGTAATTTCCGTTTTCGTCTTTCCAAGGACTTAAGAAAGAACGGCATCCCATACATGAGAAAACTTCGCCCTCGTAGTTTTCACGCATCTTTTTAGCGGAAATGTAGTCAGGGTACATTCTTTTTGAAGAACACTCAACCGCTAATTTGGTAAGATAATCATATTTACCACCCTTTAAACAGTTATGTTCGTCAAGAACGTAAATAAGCTTTGGAAATGCAGGAGTGATATATACACCTGCTTCGTTTTTAATACCTTGAATTCTCTGTTTGAGAATTTCTTCTATAATTAAAGCAACCTCATCCTTGTAAGGATCGTCCTCCTTGAGATTAAGGAAAAGGGTAACAAAAGGAGACTGTCCATTTGTTGTCATTAATGTATTAATCTGATACTGGATTGTCTGGACACCTGATTTCAGTTCATCCATAGTTCTGTCGGCAGCTAATTTTTCGATAGCTTCGTCAGAAAGAATATCAGCAAATTTTTCTTTATAATTTCTAAGAAATTTCTCTTTGGTTTTTCTTAAATACTTGCCAAGGTGGCTGATATCAACAGACTGTCCGCCGTACTGGCTGCTTGCAACAGCGGCGATAATCTGTGTCATAACGGTACATGCAACCTGAAAGCTCTTAGGACTTTCAATCATCTTACCGTTCATAACTGTTCCGTTATCAAGCATATCACTTATGTTGATAAGACAGCAGTTAAAAATCGACTGCACAAAATAATCAGCGTCATGGAAGTGAAGAATACCTTCTTCATGCGCCTTCGATATTTTCTCCGGAAGAAGAAGACGGTTAGTAAGGTCTCTTGATACCTCACCTGCAATAAGGTCACGCTGTGTTGAAGCAACAGCGGCATTCTTATTGGAATTCTCCTCCATGGCATATTTGTTGGTCTGCTGTATAAGACCGAGGATAGATTCGTCTGTTGTGTTGGATTTACGAATCATCTGTCTCTGATATCGATAAATAATGTACGTCTTGGCTAAAACGAATTTACGCTCTGCCATGAGTTTCTGTTCGATAATATCCTGAATCTCTTCAACCTGTAATGTGTTGACACCTAATTTTTCAATAGATGCCACAATGCCGTGAATCTTCTCGTCTGAAATTCGTTCACTTATAGGCACTTCATCGTTAGCCTTATGTATTGCGATTATTATTTTACCGCGGTCATAAGTTACTTCTCGCCCATCTCTTTTAATAACCTTCATATAAGTTTCCTCCCAAAACCTGTAAAGCGGAATCAAGTCCACATGGCATATTATAGCACCTGATATATACTATGTCACTATATTTTGTTGAATGTTTTTAAAAAATACAATTTATTACACAATATATTGTGGTGGTAATAATCAGACAATTATGGAACAAAAGCATACATTTCAGAAACAATACAAATTCCCTACACACAAATATCACAATTGCCAAATATATTTACTATGATGTAAAATATAGGTATAGAAAGGTGGGTGGAAGTATGGCAATAGAAATTTTTAACCGGTATGAAAAGAAATATATGATTGACAAATCCGTATATGAAGCAATTACCGGATACCTTACCGATTACATGGAGCCGGACAGATATTGCGTTAATGGAAAGAAATATACAATATGTAATATATATTTTGATACGGATACGGATGAACTGATAAGACGTTCCATTGATAAACCGGTCTACAAAGAGAAATTGAGGCTGCGTTCATATGGTACTCCGTCTGATGACAGCGAAGCATTTATTGAAATTAAGAAAAAATACAAAGGTATCGTTAATAAAAGAAGAACCACAATGACCCTTAAAGAGGCTGAAAATTTCATATATAAAGGGATGATTCCGGATTCACCTGAAGTCAACAGACAGGTGCTTAGTGAAATACGCTATTTTCTGGATTATTACAAGGTGTCACCAAAAGTATATATATCATATGAAAGAAGTGCGTTTTACGGAATTGAAGATGACAGCTTCAGAGTGACGTTTGATGACAATATTCTTGCAAGAAGAGATGAACTTGACCTTAGAAAAGGGTCTTTCGGTGAACCGATTCTTGATAATGATAAATTGCTCATGGAGGTCAAAACATCAGGCGGAATGCCGATGTGGTTTCTGCCGGTTTTGTCGGAATATGGGATTTATCCTATATCGTTTTCAAAATACGGAACAGAATACAGAAACTATTTTACAAATTATAAAGGAGACATAACTTATGTTTGAAACAATTTTAAAGACGACAGACGTGTCTATAATACCGATGCCCCAGGCACTTATCTGTATGGGAACAGCACTTATACTTGGACTTGTTATTTCTATATGCTACATGTGTACCCAGAAAAAAGGAAGTTATACAAAGGATTTTGCCATAGCACTTACAATTCTTCCCGCTGTTGTTGCAATCGTAATCATTCTTGTAGGAAGTAATGTTGCCAGGGCATTTTCTATTGCAGGGGCATTTGCACTTGTAAGATTCAGAAGTATTCCCGGCAATTCAAAAGATATTGCGGTAGTATTTCTTACTATGGCCATAGGACTTGCCACAGGACTTGGATACATAGCTTTCGGTGTGATGGGAACAGTACTTATCGTTCTGGTTATCGTGATTCTTTCGGTATCCGGTTTTGGGGAAAATAAGAGCGAAGAGAAATTATTAAGAATATTGATTCCTGAAAGCCTTAATTATAAAGATACTTTTAAAGATATTTTTGATAAATATCTGAATTATTACGAAATGAAGAATGTCAAAACAACCAATATGGGTTCAATGTTTGAACTGCAGTATCTTGTAACGGCAAAAAAAGATATGGATGAAAAAGCATTTATCGATGAAATCAGGTGCAGAAACGGCAATCTTAATATTTCTCTTGGAATGATGCCGGACAAACACGATACAATGTTGTAAAACTTTCTTGACATTAGCATAAAATAAATATAAATTAAATCTTACAGGTATAAGCCTGTAGGATTTAATTGTGGAGGATTCATTAAATGAGAACATATTATTGTAAAAAATGTGGAACAGCTAATGAAATTGAGGAGACTATGGAAAAGTTTTTCTGTGCCAACTGCGGAACAGAGAACAGTGTACCACAGAAAGTGTCATCAGATACTGCATCAAAGCCTGTAAGCGGTGATAAGCCGGCAGAAACTTCATCTTTTATTTATGGCAGTGTGGATATGGCAGCAAGCAAAGAACCGGATGAGAAAACCGAACAGAATACGGCCGAACCTGTGCAGCAACCGGTATATTCCTATGGAGAACAGAATATTGCATCGGGTTCATATACAGAACCTGTATCGTCAAAGCCTGTTAAAGTTAAGAAGAAAAAGACAGGACTTATTGTTACACTTGTTGTACTTGTGGCAATAATCGCAGCGGCAGTTGTTTTACTTATTACACCTGTTAAATCACCACTTCCTATTAAATTCAGATGTGATGACTGTAACAAGATAAAATACAGTGAAAAATATGAGGTAGAATACGAAGATACAGGAAAAGTTGAAGAACGCTATATCTGTAAGGACTGCTTTGAGGAAAACGGATACGAGGAACAGTAATGTTAGAACTAAAAGAAAATGTTCTTGATACGGATACATATCTATATCTTAGAAAAAAAGTAGGCTGGATAAAGCTTACGGATAAACAGGCAGAACAGGCTGTTAATAACAGCCTGTTTACTGTGTGTGCATACCTTGACGGTAAACCTGTGGGAATGGGCAGGGTAATAGGTGACGGAGCCGTAATATCCTATATCCAGGACCTCGTTGTTATACCTGAGGCACAGAAAAAAGGAGTAGGAAGACTGATACTTTTAAGGTTGAAGAAATTTGTGGAAGAAATCACTGAGCCGGGAAGCCGGATGATGCTATGTCTCATGTGTGCCAAAGGCAGGGAAAAGTTCTATATAGACAACGGTTTTACCGCAAGACCTACGGACAAGCTGGGTCCGGGTATGATTATATATATCGATAAAGATGGTAACAGGGAATCACAGACTACATAAGTGATTCCCATTTTTCATATAATTCGTTCTGCTTCTGTTCAAGTTCTGATTTACGGCTGCTTAATTCCGTAAGTTTATTTATGTCAGTATATATTTCTTCTTTTGTCAGCATTGAATCAATTTCCGAAAGTTCTTCATCAATTTCCGAAATTTCTTTTTCACATTTTTCAATTTCATTTTTGCGACGGCGTTCTTTTGCCTGTTCTTCTTTCTGAAGTATACGGTCCTCTTTGGAAACGGAGACAGTAACTGCAGCTTTGGAAGAAACAGAAGCGGGGGCCTGTACATTTTTTTCCAGATAATAGTCATAATTACCTATGTAATTGGTAATTGTGTTGTTTCTCAAATCCAATATTCTTGTGGCTACCGTGTTAATAAAATATCGGTCATGGGATACAAAAAAACATGTTCCGGTGTATTTATTAAGTGCACTTTCAAGGATTTCCTTTGATGCCATATCAAGGTGATTTGTTGGCTCATCAAGGAGCAGAAAATTAGCATTGGAAAGCATTAGCTTTGCTAAGAGGACACGGCCTCTTTCTCCGCCGCTTAATTCACCGATACGCTTGAATACGTCATCATCGGTAAAAAGAAAGGCAGCCAGTACGTTCCGCACCTTAGTATTATTCATGTCAGGGTAAGTGTCCTGAATTTCATCAAAAATTGTTTTGTTCATATCAAGTACCTGATGTTCCTGGTCGTAATAACCGCAGGTAACATTGGCACCGAGACGGCAGGTTCCGGAATCTGCATCAATTATTCCGTTTATTATTTTTAGAATGGTTGTTTTGCCGGTACCATTGGCGCCAATCAGGGCAACACGCTCACCACGTTTGATTTCAAAACTGATGTCATCAAATAAGTGGTTAATGCCAAAACTTTTTGACAGGTGGGAAACCGTAAGAACATCATTACCGCTTACAACTGAAGGCTCTAAATCAATACGCATGCCGGAGGATTCCGCTAAAGGTTTGTCAATAACTTCCATTTTAGACAGAAGTTTTTCACGGCTTTCTGCACGCTTTATGGATTTTTCACGGTTAAACTGCTTTAACTTGTCAATAACTTGTTGCTGGTGTTTGATTTCACGCTGATTATTAAGGTAGGCTTTCATTTCAGCGTCCCTTAAAGCAGCTTTTTTAACAGAATAGTCGGAATATGAACCTGAAAAAACAGTGACACTGCCCCTGTCAATTTCAATTACTTTTGTAACAATCTTATCAAGAAAATAACGGTCGTGGGATACAATGATTACGCTTCCCTGGTAATTTTTAAGGTATGTTTCAAGCCAGCTTATCGATGGCAGGTCCAGGTGGTTCGTTGGCTCATCAAGAAGCAGTATGTCAGGCTTTGTTAAAAGAAGGCGGCATAGTGCAACACGGGTTTTCTGACCTCCTGAAAGGGAAGATATCTTTTTATTAAATTCATCCTCTGTAAAGCCGAGTCCTTTTATGACTCCTGCTATTTCACTTCTTACTGCGTATCCGTTCTGCTGCTCAAATTCGTGGTTTAATCTTGTATATTTTTCGAGCATTTCATTGAGAACATCGTCCTTGGCATTCTTCATATCTGTTTCCAGCTGCCTTATGGAAAGTTCCAACGACATTACGTCCTGTTTTACTGAAAGAACTTCTTCATAAATGGTGTTATTGCCGTCGATGCTCTGATGTTGGGCAAGATATCCCATTGTTTTGTCCTTACTGATTGTAACGGAACCGTCATCGGGAGCGAGCTCACCTATTATAATCTTTAAAAGGGTGGATTTACCTACGCCGTTGGCACCTACAATAGCTGCCTTTTCACCATCCTCAATGTGAAAGGATACGTTATTTAGAATCGTGTTATCTATAAAAGTTTTACTTATGTTGCTGCAATTTAAAATCATTTCTATAACCTGCTTATTGTGTTTTTTACCAGAGTAACCATATTAAGTTCTGCTTTTTTTGCTATGGCTGTGACTTCACTATGGGATAATTCTGTGGGAGACAGACCGGCTGCCTTATTGGTTATTAAAGATATACCAAGTATTTTCATACCGCAATGCCTTGCCACGATTGCTTCGGGAACAGTTGACATACCGGCCGCATCTGCACCAAGAATGGCAATGCCTCTTATCTCGGCAGGAGTTTCATACTGGGGACCTCTGAAAAAACAGTAGACACCTTCATCTACGGGAATATTGTGTTCTTTTGCCGTCATTCTGGCAGCCTCAATGTATTCTTTTGTATATACTTCTGTCATATCCTTAAAACGCGGACCGAATTCATCAAGGTTAGGCCCACGGAGAGGAGACGGACACATATAGCTTAAATGATCTGTGATAAGCATTATTGAGCCGGGATTAAGACTTGACTTTATACCGCCTGCTGCATTGGTAACAATAAGTTTTTTGATACCAAGCTTCGCAAATACCCTTATAGGAAGAGTAACGGCGTCCATATCATGTCCCTCATAATAGTGGAATCTGCCACTCATAACGATTACTTTTTTATCTGAAATCATACCGCATACAAGCTCTCCGGCATGTCCCTTAACCGTTGAGGCGTGAAATCCCGGAATATCGCTGTATTTAATAACAACAGGGGACTGGACCTCGTCAGCTAAAGGACCAAGACCTGAACCGAGTATTATAGCAATTTCCGGTGTAAATTTAATTGAATCTGCTATATATTCAGCAGCATTGTTGATAACATCAATAATATTTTCCATGTGTAATCCTCCGTCACAAAATAATATAAAGGAATTGCTCCATTGCTGCGCAATTATTGCAATTCCCGCCACCTCAAACTCCCATAAAATACTGTATGCACAGTATTTTATTCCGTTTTCGGTGTCCGTTGCGTCATAGGTCAGAATTACTCACTTGTGCAAGCACAATCGTAATTCTGACTTATGACGTTTATATCGTTAAATTATATCTTAGATAACAAAGGATTGCAAGAAACATAAAAACAGTGGTATAATTTATGAAAATATTTTTTGCGAGGTATAATGACGTGTTAAAATGTGAGAATCTCGTTAAGGTGTATTCCGGCTGCAGAGCCGTGGATGGACTTAACCTGGAACTTGATGCGGGAAGGATATATGCACTTCTCGGTCCGAACGGAAGCGGTAAGTCGACTTTTATGAAGATGGTGGTCGGACTTATTAAACCTACAGAGGGAAAAATCTATCTTGACGGGGAAGAAATCTCAGACAAGACAAGAGCTAGAATTACATATATGCCAACAGAAAATTATTTCTACAATTATATGAGAATTAAGGATATAGCATCCTTTTACAAAGACTTTTATAATGATTTTGACGAGGACAGGATGTACGGATTGCTTGACAGAATGGAATTACATTTTGATGGCAAGGTAAGAAATATGTCAACCGGTATGCTTGCAAAGCTTAAAGTAGCGGTAGCAATGGCAAGAAATTCAAGAGTTATTCTTCTTGATGAACCATTGAATGGTATAGATATAATTGCAAGAGAACAGGTTATGAATACAATAACCGGATATAACAGCGAAGATAAAATAATTATTGTATCAAGCCATCTTGTTGATGAACTTGAGCATGCGGCAGGCGGAGCTGTTTTTATAAAAGACGGCAGAGTTGTTATGGCTGGCAATACGGAAGATATCAGAAGTTATAATGATAACAAATCCCTTGTCGACTTATATAAGGAAATTTATGGAGGTATGTATAATGGGCAAACTTATTAAATATGAATTCCGTAAGGATTCCGGCACATACCTTACATTGTTTGGTATTCTTGTGGTTACTGAGATATATTTTCTTATAAGCTTTTTACTTAAAAGCGATAATCATATGGTACTGGCACTTGTTCTGGCCGAACTTGGAGGGTCATTCGGTATTCTGGCACTTATGATCAGCGGAGCTGTGTCATATTCTAAGGAAATCAACTCAAAGTACAGTTATATGACTTTCATGACACCTAATTCAACATATAAGATTGTGGGAGCCAAATATCTGTCACTCCTTATTGTTACTGTGGCAGGCACATTGATATTCAGTCTTTTTCTCGGACTTAATATAAAGCTCATAACAGACAGATATAAGGAAATACATATAATTACCTCAGAACTTGATGAACTTGGGAGGGCATTTGGATTTAATACGGGTTCATATATAGCTTCTTTTCTGGCAACACTTGTTACTATGATGATAAGTTTTTTATTCAGCGTGAGCTGTGCATATGTTGCCATAACTCTCAGTACAACTATTCTTGCGAACAGAAAAGGCAAAGCTTTTTTATCTATAGTATTCTTTTTTGTGATAGTTATATTGACATCGTTTATAGCAGGCAGGATTCCGGTAATTGATTACGGAGATACATTTTTACAATATCTTGCAGGTAATATTTATGTTTATTTATTCAGATTGTGCCTTATTGCAGGCAGTTATCTGTTTGTATCATATATGTTAAAAAAGAAAATAAGTTTATAGTCTGACAGTATGGAGGGATTGTATTGGAAGAAAACGAAATATCACTTGCTGTTATCAAAAGACTTCCAAGGTATTTCAGATATCTTGAAGAACTTATTGACAGTGGCGTGGAAAGAATTTCATCAGGCGAATTAAGCCGCAGGATGAATGTTACAGCTTCACAGATAAGACAGGATCTTAATAATTTTGGAGGCTTCGGGCAGCAGGGTTACGGTTATAATGTAAAATATCTTCACAGTGAGATTGCAAAGATTCTCGGAATTGACAAGATTCACAGCATAATAATCGTAGGTGCCGGAAATCTTGGCAAAGCACTTGCCAATTATGCTAATTTTGAAAAAAGAGGTTTTGTCGTAAAAGCAATGTTTGATACCAACGAAGCTCTTATCGGTAAAGAATGCAGAGGCGCAGTAATCAGACCGATGAGTGAAATGGAAGCTTTTATTAAAGATAATAATATTGAAATCCTTGCACTGACGATTCCAAAAGGAAGTGCAACGGAGGTAGTCCAGACTGCGATTAAGGCAGGAATTAAAGGAATATGGAATTTTGCCCATATTGATTTAGAGGTGCCTGACAATGTGGTGGTTGAAAATGTACATTTGTCAGAGAGCCTTATGACACTTTCTTATAATATTACGAGGTTGCACTAGATAAATGTCAATAACGATAGAAGATGTAAAGAAAAATGTTGCATATAAACAATTGCCTATAGTTATTCTTGATGAACGGTGGCACAGGCTTTTTCCTGAAAAAGATAAGTCGCCTGAAGTAAAAAGACTTGAAAAAAATCTTGGCACCCTGCTAAAAAGGCAGGGACAGATAACCAATGATTTAAAGGCTTTAAGAAAAATTAAAAGCGACATTATGAAGGAAATAATTGATAATTCCGCGGATATAGGAGATACTGATGCCAAACGGAACAAAATAATGGCGCGTGACCAGAAACTTGTTCTGGAAGCCAAAGAAAAGATAGAAAAGCTTGAACAGGAAGAAATCGAAATTCCGGGCAGGATAAGGGACGCAAATATTGAGCTTGTAATTCAGGGAATAGATGAATGTTACAGGCGTATACACAATAATTATGACGATATCCAGCTCTTAGGAAAATGGATAAATGAGATGAGAGTCGAGCTTAAGAAAAAGGTTCTTATAAAACAGGATAAAGAACTGAAGAACACAGAAATTTATTCATATATGCACGACCTTTTAGGTCCTGATATGATAGAAATATTTGATAATAAAAAGGGATAATTATGAAGTATGCATTGACAGGCAGAATGTCAAAAGAAGTTGATAGATTTACAATTGATAAGATGGGTGTTCCGTCTTTAGTTCTTATGGAAAGAGCGGCAGTCAGTACAGCTATGAAGGTTGCAGAGATTGTTGCTCTTTTCAGACGTAATGTAAGAATATTGGCGGTATGCGGTAAAGGCAATAACGGAGCTGATGCGGCAGCCGCAGCAAGGATATTGTCATGGCAGGGCGTGGCTGTTGATATTGCCGTAATAGACGATGACAGAAAGGAAACGGAAGAATTTGCCACACAAATGACGATTGCCGGGAACAGTGGTCTCAACTTTGTGAACGTTTCTGCCATACCGGAATATGATATAATAATAGATGGTATTTTTGGAACAGGGCTTTCAAGGAATGTCGAAGGAATATATGCTGATGTGATAGATTTGATTAACTGTTCCAATAATGTTGTGGTAAGTGTTGACATTCCGTCCGGCATAGACTCCGAAACGGGAGCGGTTTTTTCTAAGGCCGTTAAAGCCGATGCCACAGTGACTTTTGGTTATAATAAGGTCGGTAATATGATATATCCCGGCAAAGAGTTAAGCGGGGAAGTCACGGTAGCAGACATAGGTTTCTGCCCGGAAGCAATCAAAACACTTAATCCATGTATGTATTTTACAGAAGATGATTTAAGAAAAATACCTGACAGAAAAGCATATTCCAATAAAGGAACCTACGGTAAAATTCTTGTCATTGCAGGAAGCCGTGATATGAGCGGAGCCGCATATTTAAGCGGAGCTTCAGCCTATAGGACAGGTGCGGGACTTGTGGAGATTCTTACCTATGAGAGCAATACGGATATAATTAAGAAACTGCTTCCGGAAGCAATTGTAACGGGTTATAACGAAGATAATTATTGCTGTATGCTTGAAAAAAGTTTAAAGAAAGCCACATGCGTTATTCTTGGTCCCGGACTTTCAAAAGATATAACAGCACATAATATAACGGAAGAGGTCCTTAAACGTTGCGAAGTCCCACTTATTATAGATGCGGATGCGTTAAATATTATTGCCGAAGATATATCATTATTGAAAAGTTATTCCCATGTTGCTATAATTACACCACATATCGGTGAATTTATGAGACTTACGGGGCTTACCAAAGAAGAACTTCTAAAGGACAGTGTTGCAGCTGCAAAATGTTTTGCACAAGAATTTAACGTCATTCTTGTTATGAAGAACGCAGTCACTGTTGTCGCAGAGCCTTGTGAAAATGGCAGGGCATATATAAATTCCTCAGGAACAGGAGCAATGTCTAAAGCAGGCATGGGCGATGTACTGACCGGTGTTATTGCGGGAATGCTCTCTCTTAGGATAGAACCATTTTCAGCAGCCTGTATGGGTGTATATTTACACGGAATTGCCGGTGAGATAGCGGAAGAAGAACAGGGTTCACATTCTGTTATGGCAGGAGACGTTGTAAATATACTGGGAAAGGCAGTTAATAAATAGAAAAGGAAAATTGAAATGAAAGAATTTACAAGGACATATTCGGTTATTCATCTTGATTCGATATACAAAAATATAGAAGAAGCAAAAAAAAGAGTAGGTAATGACACCAAAATAATGGCAATTGTAAAAGCTAATGCTTACGGACATGGTGCTGTGGAAGTAGCAGGAGCAATCAAAGATAAAGTATACGGATTTGCCGTTGCAACCGTAAGGGAAGCTCTTACATTAAGGGAAAGCGGCGTTGACAATCCGATACTTGTACTTGGATATGTATGCAAAGCAGAATATGAATCTGTCATAAGAAATAATATTATTTTTGCCATGCTTACAAAGGATATGGCAAAAGATATATCAGAATGTGCCGTAAGGATAGGAATTACAGCGAAGTGCCATATTAAGATTAATACCGGAATGAACAGAATCGGTTTTCCTGTAAATGAAGAAACTATAGATGATATAGCAGAACTTACAGGTTATGAAGGACTTGACTGCGAAGGAATTTTCATGCATTTTGCAACGGCGGACAGCGCGGATAAAAGTTATGCAAAGCATCAGTTTGAATTGTTTATGGATGTTATCTCAAAACTTGAAAAAAGAGGCATCCAATTCAAAATACGACATTGTGCCAACAGTGCGGCAATAATCGATCTGCCGGAATATAAGCTTGACATGGTAAGGGAAGGTATTATTTTATACGGACTTAAGCCAAGTGACGAAGTGGACGCATCAATGAAATATTACCCTGCGCTCGAACTTAAGACCCATGTTATTTTTGTAAAAGAACTGGGTGCCGGTGAAAGCATAAGCTATGGAAGAACTTTTGTGACAGACAGACCGATGAGGATTGCAACCGTTGCGATTGGATATGCCGACGGCTATCCAAGGTCGCTTTCCAATAAAGGATATGTACTTATCCATGGAAAAAAGGCAAAGGTTGTCGGCAGGGTATGTATGGATCAGATGATGATTGATGTAACCGATATACCGGATGTTAATGTTGAAGATGTGGTAACGGTTGTCGGAAAAGACGGCAGCGAAGAGATTACATTTGAAGAAGTAGGAGAACTTTCAGGAAGATTTAATTATGAATTTGTATGTGATATTTCTGAAAGAGTAGAGAGAAAATACGTTTAGTATTGAATAAACACACATGATACTGGAGATAATGCTTATATCATAAACGAAAGGTCGTGTGTTACTTGAATATTAAAAGGGGAGACATTTTTTATGCTGACCTAAGACCTGTGGTTGGTTCTGAACAGGGTGGTGTAAGACCCGTACTTATTGTCCAGAATGACACAGGGAACAGGCACAGTCCCACTGTGATAATAGCAGCAATTACCTCACGAATGAAACATAAACTTCCGACGCATGTTGAAATTGATTCAAAAAGGTATGATATGATTAAAGATTCCGTTATTTTACTCGAACAGTTACGAACTATAGATAAGGCAAGACTTAAGGATAAAGTATGCCATCTTGATAATGAAATAATAACAAAAGTTAATGAGGCACTTATAACAAGCCTTGAGATACAAAATACATAAGAAGGAGATTTGTTATGGTCTATGGCCATTTTGGTATTGGAATAGTTTTATTTGTTTTTTTTCTGACAATTGATGTTATTCTGTATGCATTTAACGCAGCAATACGGACGCTAAGCCCCAACGATATAGCCGAAAGCAAGGAAGGCAAGGCGAAATACAGGGAGATGATTTCTAAGATTCTTGAATCTCCGTCACGATTTAATGACACAGTGAACATAATTGTGTATATTACCAACATCATTGCCGGAAGTTACATATTGGGTTCCCTGGCAAGGAGAGTTATTCAGTCTGTCAACGGAGACAAAACGTGGGTATATATTGTACTTGCAGCTGCCATGATACTTGTTTTTATAATATTTGGAGTTATAATTCCCGAAAAGTGTGGAAGACGCAAACCTGTAAGGACAGCAATCAGACTTGTAAAGTACGTGCGTTTTCTTATGCTTGTGCTTTCACCGGTTGTTTTTGTTACAACAATGATTGCAAAAGGAATCTTAAGAATCTTTGGCATTAAAAATCCTGATGCTGAGGAAAATGTTACAGAGGAAGAAATCATTACAATGGTTAATGAAGGTCAGGAGCAGGGCGTTTTGGAGGCCGGAGAGGCTGAAATGATTACCAATATTTTTGAACTTGGAGATAAACATGCCGGTGATATAATGACACACAGAAGCAATATAGAAGCGGTGGAAAGTACCATTACACTTGACAATTTTATCCAGAACCATATAGAAGGTAAATATTCAAGGTTCCCCGTTTATGAAGGTGATATTGATAATATTGTAGGAACAATACATATAAGGGACGCACTTATTTTTTACAGAAATATTCCTAACCGTAAGAAACTGCTTAAGGATATAAAAGGTCTTTTAAGAAAACCTTATATGGTTCCGGAAACAATGGACATAGACGATATGCTTAAGGATATGCAGGAGAAAAAAATCCATATGGGTATTGTCGTGGATGAGTATGGACAGACAGCGGGAATTGTATCAATGGAGGATATTATAGAAGAAATAGTAGGCAATATCCTTGATGAATATGACGATGAGGAAGAAGTGGTTGAATATGCAGGAGACGATACTTACGTGGTGGATGGTCTCACAGATATAGAAGATATTAACAGTCTGTTGGGAATTAAAATTGAAAGCGATGGTTTTGAGACACTTAATGGATTTTTAATATCAAAACTTGGCAGAATCGCATCTGAAAATGAGACAGAGGTTATTGAAGCATATGGATTCAGCTTTAAAATACTGGAAGTTACAGGTAATGTAATCAGAAAAGTAGAAATAACAAAAATAGATAAAAAGGAAGGTATTGACGATGAGCAATTACAAAATTGAAACAAAGTGTATACAGAGCGGATACACACCAAAGAAAGGGGAACCAAGAGTTTTACCTATTTATCAGAGCACAACATTTAAGTATGACACAAGTGACCAGATGGGCAGATTGTTTGACCTTGAAGATACGGGATATTTCTACACAAGGCTTCAGAATCCTACCAATGATGCGGTTGCCGCTAAGATATGTGATCTTGAGGGCGGTGTAGGCGCGATGCTTACTTCTTCAGGACAGGCAGCTAACTTTTATGCCATGTTTAATATATGTGAAGCAGGTGGACATATTGTAGCTTCTTCCGCAATTTACGGAGGAACATATAACCTTCTTGGAACAACAATGAAGAAACTTGGAATTGATTGTACTTTTGTATCACCTGAGGCCGATGAGGCAGAGTTACAGGCAGCTATAAGACCTAATACAAAACTTATCTTTGGTGAGACAATTTCTAATCCTACACTTGAAGTTCTTGATATTGAGCTTTTTGCAAGGGTTGCACATAAAAATGGGATACCTCTTGTTGTAGACAATACTTTTGCGACACCTATTAATTGCAGACCATTTGAATTTGGTGCAGATATAGTTGTCCATTCCACAACAAAATATATGGATGGACACGCAACACAGGTAGGCGGATGCATCGTTGACAGTGGTAACTTTGACTGGATGGCACATAAAGATAAATTCCCGGGACTTACAACAAAAGATGAGTCATACCATGGAATTATTTATGCCGAGAAGTTTGGAAAAATGGCTTACATAACAAAATGTACAACACAGCTTATGAGGGATTTAGGATCTATACCTTCTCCAAATAACTGTTTTTTACTTAACCTCGGACTTGAAACCCTTCACCTTCGTATGCCACGTCATTGTGCTAATGCGCTTGCGGTTGCAAAATATCTTAAAAATAATGAAAAAGTGGAATGGGTTAATTATCCTGACCTTGAAGGGGACAAATATCATGACCGTCAGTTAAAATACCTGCCAAACGGAAGCTGTGGTGTTGTAACCTTCGGACTTAAGGGCGGAAGGGACGTTGCCATAAAATTTATGGATAATCTTAAACTTGCGGCAATCGTTACGCATGTTGCGGACAGCAGAACTTCTGTTTTACATCCTGCAAGCCATACACACAGACAGCTTACGGATGAACAGCTTAAGGCAGCAGGCGTTAATCCTGACTTAATCAGATTCTCCGTTGGTACAGAAAATGTTGAGGATATCATTGCAGATATAGAACAGGCTTTAAAAGCTGCAACGGTATAATGTGAATAAATATGCCATCTTCGGTAATAATATTGCCGGAGGTGGCATTTATGTTTGAAACAGTGTATATTCTGGGAGAAATTGAAGGACATGACGGAGGCGGTTCTGATAAAAACACAAAATATGATGAAATAATTCCCAGGCTTGTGTCCATAGAAAATAATGATGATGTTGATGGTGTTTTATTTGTTATTAACACTATGGGAGGGGATGTTTCAGCGGGGCTTGCCATTGCGGAAATGATTGCTGGGCTTAGTAAGCCTACGGTGTCCCTTGTAATAGGGGAAAGCCATTCCATAGGAGTACCCATAGCGGTGGCTGCGAATTACTCATTTATAGTGAAAAGTGCAACCGTTGTTATCCATCCTGTAAGAATGACGGGAACAATATTAGGAACCAGACAGACCTATAGGCAGTTCAGATCCATACAGGACAGAATAGTGCGTTTCATATCGGAGCACAGCAGATGCAGCGAAGAAAGTATAGAAAAAATGATGATGGATACTTCGATGATGTCCAGTGATTTAGGCACTATTCTTGTTGGGGAAGAAGCAGTGGAAGCCGGACTTATTGATGAAAACGGCAGTATTGACAAAACGTGGAATAAATTGAAATTCATTTGTCAAAATAAAGGTGAAATGGTATAATTAGGAGAATGTCTTTATAGGAGGAATGAACTTTGAATATACTGAAGTCAATTTTATTGGGATTGGTTCAGGGGCTTACGGAATTTTTACCCGTGAGCAGTTCCGGACATCTGGCTATTTTTGGTAAGATTCTTGGTACAAATCTTGATTCGGAAATATATTTTAATGTATTGCTTCATCTTGGAACACTGATTGCAATCATAATTGTATTCCATGAGGATATATGGCATATGATTCAGGAGTTTTTTCAGATGCTTCTTATTATCTTTGCTAATTTTATAGTTTTTATAAAAAGACGGCGTGGGGATACGAAGTATACATATTTTAAGGTGGTTAATTCCAATTATAAAAAACTTGTGTTAATGATTATAATTTCAACTATTCCCACAGGACTTATAGGACTTCTCGGCAGGAATTTTACCGAGCTTGCAACAAATACCCTGTGGTTTGTGGGAATATGTCTTATGATTACATCCGGAATTCTTATGCTTGCAGACAAGAAGAGCGATAATACCATGAAAATTAACAAGGCAAAATATTCTGATGCTTATTTTATCGGTGTCGCACAGGGTGTTGCAACACTGCCGGGAATTTCAAGATCCGGTGCAACAATAGCAACAGGAATGATGCTTGGCTTTAATAAACAGTTGGCGATTAAATACTCATTCCTTATGTCCATACCGGCTGTACTTGGAGCTGTTATAGTGGAACTTGCCGGCAACAGGAATGTTGTATTCGGTTCTGCTGATTTACCGGGATATGTTCTTGGAACAATTACAGCGGCAGTAAGCGGATATTTTGCTATTAAATTTATGCTAAGACTTATAAAAAATAAGAGTTACAAGGGATTCTCAATCTACTGCATCATTGCCGGTGTGGCAGGAATAATCCTTTCATTTATAAAATAACAGGAGGCTGAACTTTTTTATGGCTACAGGCAGTAAAAACGGACAGACGAAAAAGAAGCCGGCAGGCAGAAAAAAGCCCGCTGCAAAAAAATATAATAATAAACTTATTACAGAAGCGGTTTTATTAATATTGATGGCACTCTGCGTTATATTTTTTCTTGCCAATTTCGGCGTAGGAGGAATTGTAGGTAAAGGTATAAGCGCATTTTTCTTCGGGCTATTCGGAATACTTGCATATATTTTCCCGATTCTTCTGTTTGCTGCGGTAATTTTTGCAATGTCCAATAAGAATAGTTCGATTGCCAGAGTCAAACTTATTGCAGTATTGTTTGAACTGATTTTTTTATGTACTCTGATACAGCTGATTTCCGGAAGCCACAGCGGTGAATGGAATGTCGGTGATTTTTACATAAATTCCAGCACGCATAAGAACGGCGGTGGTTTTTTTGGCGGTATGTTTTGCCTGCTTTTTAGTAAACTGTTTGGTAATGCAGGTGCATATATTTTTACGGTTGTACTAATAATTATAGCAGCGGTTATCATAACGGAACATTCGTTTATCGGCGGTGTTAAAAAGAATAGTAAAAAAGTATACAATGCCGCAAAACGTGATATGGAAGCGTACAAAGCGGACGTTGCAGTTAAGCGTAAAGAAAAAGAACGAATTGAAGAACTTAGGGCAAGTGAGAAGATGCCTCCTAAGAAAAAACGTTCTTCCGTGAAAGTTGAAGGAATAACAACGGATACGCGCATGGAAAAGGCGGATGCAGAGACTACAGGGGAAGATGTATATTCATATGAAAAGGCAGAGGATATAAAGCCTTTTGATGAAAATGAGTATGCCAATGTTGTTGATGCAACAGATTATGCAATGAGACATTTCCAGGATGAACAGAGTATTCCTTTTGAACCGGCTTATGAGGATGTTAAAGAGATACTTCCTCCTTCCGGGACTGTGGAAACTGCCGCTGCCAATACAGCAATAGTTAATGAAGAACCACAGAGGGCAGAAGAAGATTACATTGATATGGAGCTGGTAAAGAACGAACTTGAGAAAGAACAGCTTCTAAAGCCTGATAAGGAAAAAAACGTTAAACCGGAGCCCGTTCACGGTAATGTGACGGAGCAGGCACAGGCATTACCGGTAAAACCATCACATACAGCTAAAAACAACAAATACAAACTTCCTCCTGTAAGCCTTTTAAAGAGAAGCAGCGGAACTTCCAAAGGGAATGACGGCAAGGACGAACTCAGGGCAACAGCAGGCAAATTACAGCAGACACTTGCTACATTTGGTGTTAACGTTACAATAACGGATGTAAGCCGGGGACCTGCAGTTACAAGATATGAATTGCAGCCTGAACAGGGCGTTAAGGTAAGCAAAATAGTTTCCCTTGCGGATGATATAAAGCTCAATCTTGCAGCGGCGGACATAAGAATTGAAGCACCAATCCCCGGAAAGGCTGCTGTCGGAATTGAAGTACCTAATAAAGAAAATTCCGGCGTAATGCTTGGAGACATTATTGCCAGCAAAGAATTCAGGGATGCCAAGTCTAAAATTGCTTTTGCGGCAGGTAAAGACATCGCAGGCCAGATAGTAATGGCAGATATTGCTAAGATGCCCCACCTTCTTATTGCGGGTGCAACCGGCTCGGGTAAATCGGTATGTATTAATACTATTATTATGAGTATTCTTTTTAAGGCAAGACCTGAAGAGGTAAAGCTTATAATGGTTGACCCAAAGGTTGTGGAACTTAGTGTATATAACGGAATACCCCACCTCCTTACACCTGTTGTAACGGACCCTAAAAAAGCAGCCGCGGCACTTAACTGGGCTGTGGCGGAAATGATGAAAAGATATCAGCTTTTTGCAACTTACGGTGTAAGGGATATGAAGGGCTTTAATGAAAAGATATCGGGAATGGAACCTGAGGAAGGCAAAGAGCTTCCTGAGGTTATGGCACAGATTGTTATAATCATTGATGAGCTTGCAGACCTTATGATGGTTGCATCAGGAGATGTAGAGGATGCCATAGTAAGACTTGCACAGCTTGCCAGAGCGGCAGGTATCCACCTTATTATTGCTACCCAGAGACCAAGTGTTAATGTCATAACAGGTCTTATCAAAGCCAATGTTCCTTCAAGAATTGCATTTTCGGTATCATCCGGTGTTGACTCAAGAACAATACTTGATATGGTAGGAGCAGAAAAACTTCTCGGTAAGGGTGATATGCTATTTTATCCACAGGGCTATCAGAAACCGGCGAGAGTACAGGGTGCATTCGTATCTGACGAAGAGGTATCGGCGGTTGTTGATTTTATTAAGGAAAATAGCAATGAGACCGGATACAGTGAAGAAATAGAAAATCACCTGAGTAATCCTGAATTTGAAGAAAGCCAGGCTTTTTCCGGTGACAGGGACCAGTATTTTGCCGATGCGGGCAGATTTATCATAGAAAAAGAACGTGCATCGATAGGAATGCTGCAAAGGGTATTTAAAATCGGTTTTAACAGGGCTGCAAGAATTATGGATCAGCTTGGGGAAGCCGGTGTGGTAGGACCTGAAGAGGGTACCAAGCCACGTAAAGTTATGATGACAATGGAAGAATTTGAAGAATTTCTTAAGAATAACTAACATTATGGAGGAAAAGGAATGTTTAAATCAGATATAGAAATAGCACAGGAAGCAAAGATGTCACATATACGTGATATTGCAGGCAGATTTGGTATAGCAGAGGACGAACTTGAATTTTACGGAAAGTACAAAGCAAAATTAACCGATGAACTTGAAAAAAGAGTAGCAGGCAATAAAGACGGCAAACTTATTCTTGTAACTGCGATTAATCCAACTCCGGCCGGAGAGGGAAAGACAACAATCAGTATCGGTCTTACGGAAGCACTTAACAAGCTTGGCAAAAAGACAATGGCGGCACTTCGTGAACCATCCCTCGGACCATGTTTTGGTATTAAAGGCGGTGCCGCAGGTGGAGGATATTCCCAGGTAGTACCTATGGAAGATCTTAATCTTCATTTTACAGGTGACTTTCACGCAATAACAAGTGCCAATAACCTTCTTGCAGCGCTTCTTGACAACCACATCCAGCAGGGCAATGAACTTCAGATAGATACAAGACAGGTTGTATGGAAAAGATGTCTTGATATGAATGACAGAGTTCTCAGGAATATCGTAGTCGGACTTGGGGCAAAGGCTGACGGAGTGGTAAGGGAAGACCATTTTGTAATAACAGTTGCCTCTGAAATTATGGCAATTCTCTGTCTTGCAACAGATATGGCTGATTTAAAGAAAAGACTTTCGGAAATAATTGTTGCATATAATTATGCAGGAGAACCTGTGACAGCAGGTGATTTACATGCCACAGGCGCGATGGCAGCACTTTTAAAAGATGCAATTAAGCCTAATATAATACAGACACTGGAGGGAAATCCTGCAATTGTCCATGGAGGACCTTTTGCCAATATTGCCCATGGATGCAACTCTGTAAGAGCTACAAAAATGGCACTTAAATTATCTGATTATGTTGTAACTGAGGCAGGTTTTGGTGCTGACCTTGGAGCAGAAAAATTCCTTGATATTAAATGCCGTAAGACAGGTTTACGTCCTGATGCGGTAGTTATAGTAGCTACTGTTAAGGCATTAAAATACAATGGTGGTGTTAAGAAAGAGAATCTTTCTGAAGAAAATCTTGAAGCTCTTAAAGCAGGAATCGTTAATCTTGATAAGCATATTGAGAATATGCAGAACTTCGGACTTAATGTTGTTGTGACACTTAATGCTTTCGCAACAGATACAGAAGCAGAACATAACTTCATCAAAGAACATGTTGAAGGAATGGGTTGTGAATTTGCTCTTGCCAGAGTATGGGAAAAGGGTGGAGAAGGCGGAATTGAACTTGCAAATAAGGTTCTTAAAGCAATCGAAAAAGAACAGAAACCATTCACATTGACATACTCAGATGATATGGGACTTAAAGATAAAGTTAAAGCGATAGCAACTAAGATTTATGGAGCAAAGGATGTAAGTTTTGCACCGGCAGCTTCCAAAATGCTTGACAAGATAGAAAAAATGGGATTTGCAAATTTCCCTGTATGTATGGCAAAGACACAGTATTCACTTTCAGATGACCAGACTAAGCTTGGACGCCCTGAAGGTTTTACCCTTAACGTAAGGGATGCTTATGTAAGTGCAGGAGCAGGATTTGTTGTTATTCTTACAGGTTCTATAATGACAATGCCGGGTCTTCCTAAAGTACCGGCAGCTGATAATATTGACTTTGACGAAACAACAGGTAAAATTACAGGCCTATTTTAATTTTCACCTTTAAAGGAGTTGAATTATGCAGAATTTTTATGTAAGAGATATCGTAAAAGCCACAAAGGGTGAAGTGCTTTGCGGTGATATGAATATACCGATTGAAAATGTAAGTACAGATTCCAATTCGATAAAAGAAAACTCACTTTTTGTACCGATTATAGGAGAAAGAGTGGATGCCCATACTTTTATCGATTCTGCGATAGCCAACGGAGCTGTAGCGGTATTGACAAGCGAACATGACGAAATGACAGGAAATGTGCCATATATAAGAGTCAGCAATACTACAATGGCTTTACAGGAAATAGGTAAATATTACGGTAAGCTTATGATTATGCCAAAAATCGGTGTAACAGGCAGTGTCGGTAAAACTACCACCAAAGAAATGATAGCATGTGCACTTTCAGCAGGATATAAGGTATTTAAGACAAGCGGAAACAGCAACAGCCAGATTGGTGTACCCCTTACATTGCTGAAAATGAGTCCTGATGACCAGATTGCCGTAATAGAGATGGGAATGAGCATGCGTGGAGAGATGTCAAGGCTTTCAGAACTAGTGGAACTGGATGACGCGGTTATCACCAATATAGGCGTATCCCACATAGAACAGCTTAAGACCAGAGACGGTATATGTGAAGAAAAATTCCATATCCAGGATGCAATCCATGCAAAGGATGGAATTGTATTTATTAATGGTGATGATGCGATTTTAAACAAGCACAAATCAGAACTGAGACACAGGATAATTACTTTCGGGCTTGGAAATGATAATGACTATTTTGCAACCAATATAAAAGTAAAAAACGGTGGTGTTGATTTTACCGTTAATATAAAAAATAAAGGTTCTTATGATGCAAGGCTTAACGTTCTCGGAGAACATAATGTAAGAAATGCACTTGTAGCTATAGCAGTAGCCGAAAGACATGGCATTGAAGTAACGGAAGCCATTAAGGCACTGGCAGGATACGAAGGCGTCTCAATGAGACAGCAGATTACAGATGTTAACGGAGTTACAATTATTGATGATTCCTACAATGCAAGTCCTGATTCAATGAAAGCCGGTATTGACGTTTTGTGTGATTACAATAACAATGGACGTAAAATAGCCGTTCTTGCAGATATGCTTGAACTTGGAGATAAGTCAGCGGAATATCACAAAGAAGTCGGCGGATATATTGCAGAAAAAAAGATTGATGAACTGATTCTTTTTGGAACAATGGCGGCCAATATAGGAGATGGTTTTAACGGAAGTTATAAGTTATTTAAAAAGAGAGAAGAAATTAACGAATATCTTCTTAAGAACCTGAAATCCGGTGATGCCATATTATTTAAAGGTTCGAGAGGAATGAAACTTAACGAATGTGTTGATTTTTTAAAGGAGAATTACAATGGCTAAAGTTATAGATGGTAAATTAATTTCTAAGGAATTAAAAGATGAATTAAAAGAAAAGGTTAAAGCATATAAAGAACAAGGGATTGAAATTACACTTGCGGTAATCCAGGTTGGAAACGATCCTGCATCAAGTGTATATGTCGGTAATAAGAAAAAGGGATGTGAATACATTGGAATCAACTCACTTTCTTACGAACTTGAAGAAAATACCACAGAGGAACAATTGCTGGAACTTATAGATACACTTAATAAAGACAATAAGGTAAACGGAATACTTGTGCAGCTTCCGCTGCCTTCACATATTGATGAAGATAAAGTCATTAAGGCAATATCACCGGCCAAGGATGTGGATGGATTTCATCCACAGAGCGTAGGGGCGTTAAGCATAGGCCAGCCGGGTTTTGTTTCATGTACACCGGCGGGAATTGTTGAACTTTTAAAGAGAAGCAATATTGAGATAGAAGGAAAAGAGTGCGTTGTTGTTGGCAGAAGCAATATTGTAGGTAAACCTATGGCACTTCTTCTTTTGAGGGAAAACGGTACCGTAACCATTGCACATAGCAGAACAAAGAATTTGAAGGAAGTAACAAAACGTGCGGATATTCTTGTGGTTGCAATCGGCAAGCCTAAATTTATTACAAAAGAATATGTAAAAGAAGGTGCTGTTGTAATTGATGTAGGAATTCACAGACTGGGAACGAGTGAGTCGGGCAAGAGCATTCTTTGCGGTGATGTGGATTATGATGATGTATTCCCTATAGCATCGGCTATAACACCTGTACCGGGCGGGGTCGGACCTATGACTATTGCAATGCTTATGAATAACTGCGTTCATTCGGTGGAATTGCAGAAATAACAGGAGGCGTAAAGCAGGTGAAATTATCAAAACTTTTAGAAAAACTTGAATACGAAGTTTTAAACGGAAATGTTGATATTGACATTAAGAATCTTGTATATGATTCGAGAAAAGCGGGAGCTTTGGATGTGTTTGTATGTGTGACAGGTGCGGTTTCGGACGGGCATACATATATAAATGATGTGGCCGGAAAAGGTGTTTTGGCAATTGTCGTACAGAAAGATATTGAAGTTACAGAGGAACTTAAAGATATTACTTTAATTAAGACAGCGGACACAAGATATGCACTTGCACTTATGTCGGCAGCATTTTTTGATTATCCTGCTAAAAAACTTAAAACAATAGGCATCACAGGGACAAAGGGCAAAACCACCACAACCTTTATGATTCGTGATATCCTTGAAAAATGTAACATAAAGGCGGGACTTATCGGAACCAACGAAACAATAATAGGTGATGTTCATATCCCATCTAAAAATACAACACCGGAATCATTTCTTATCCAGAAATATTTCAGCCAAATGGTTGAGGCAGGCTGCAGTTGTGTTGTTATGGAGGTGTCGTCACAGGCACTTATGCTTAACAGAACAGCAGGTATTCTGTTTGATATAGGAGTGTTCACCAATATTGAACCTGACCATATAGGACCTAATGAACATGCAAGTTTTGAAGAATATATGGAGTGCAAAAGCAGACTTTTCAAACAGTGTGTACATGGAATAGGCAATGCAGACAGCGAATATTTTGATAAAATAATGGAAGGGCATACCTGTACCCTTGAGACTTACGGAATTAAGAACAAAGCCGATTTAAAAGCTGAAAATATCAGGTATATCCATGAGGGCGGCAATATTACCACCTCATATAATACTACGGGAACCAGAGAGCTCAATATAAAACTTACTCTTCCGGGAGAATTTTCCGTATATAATTCTCTTTGCGCGATAGCCGTATCCGAACATTTCAATGTGGATGACAAACTTCTGCTTGATGCTTTATATAATACAAGAGTAGCAGGGAGAGTAGAACCTGTTAAGGTTTCTGACGATTTCATCGTGATGATAGATTATGCACATAATGCAATGAGTCTTGAGAGTCTTTTAAGTACGCTCAGGGAATATAATCCAAACAGGATAGTATGTTTATTCGGATGTGGCGGAAACCGCTCTAAGCTCAGACGTTTTGAAATGGGTGAGGTTTCAGGCAGAATGGCAGATTTAACCATAATTACAAGCGATAATCCAAGAGATGAAGACCCGGTCCTCATAATGCAGGATATTGAGACCGGAATTAAAAAGACCTCCGGCAGTTATGTTATGATGGAAGACCGTGGTGAAGCGGTTAAATATGCCATCGAACACGGAGAAAAGGGAGATATAATCGTTCTTGCGGGAAAAGGACACGAAGATTATCAGGAAATAAAAGGCGTAAGATATCATCAGACAGATAAAGAACTTGTGCAGAAAGCAATGGAAGAGTTAGCAAGATAGAAAAGGGTGGATAAAGTGAAGTTTGCCGGAGTAATTGTTGATATATCCCATGAACAACTGGATAAAATATTTCAATACATAATTCCGGAAACAATGCTTCCGGAGCTTGAAATCGGGATGAAAGTGCAGATACCGTTCGGTAAAACCAAACGGACCGGTTATGTCGTAGATATAAGTGATGAACCGGAGATAGATATATCCAGAATGAAATCCCTTACAGGGATTTGCGGACACAGTGTCACAATAGATGGAAGGATGATAAAACTTGCCAACTGGATTAAAAATCATTATGGTTCCACAATGAATCAGGCACTTAAACTTGTAATGCCTGTAAAAGAAAAAGTCAGAAATATCGAGAAAAAGACAATACATCTTCTTATTTCAAAAGAAGAAGCAGAAGAATATGCAAAAGAAGCAGCAAGAAAAAGATATACCGCAAGGGCGAGACTTTTAGAAACACTTGCAAAGACGCCCGTTGTTGATTATTCACTGCTCACCCGGAAATTAAATATAAATTTAACAACCGTAAAAACCTTGGAAAATAAAGGTATAATCGAGATAACAACACATACAATGTTCAGAAACACCATAAAAAATACCATAAAGTCCGGAGAAAAAATTCTCCTCAATGAAGAACAACGCTACGTTGCGGAATCTATAATCAAAGACATGGAAAATGGAGATATGATGCCATCACTTATAAAAGGTGTAACGGGAAGCGGCAAGACAGAAGTGTATCTGGAACTGATTGAATGGGTTATAAACCGGGGTGGTGATGTAATATGCCTCATACCGGAGATATCCCTTACATACCAGACAGTGATGAGGTTTTATAACAGATTCGGAGATATCGTTTCTGTTATAAATTCCAAAATGTCAAAAGGCGAAAGATATGACAGTTTTGAAATGGCTAAATCGGGAAAGATAAGAATAATGATTGGACCGCGGTCAGCACTTTTTACACCGTTTAACCGACTTTCGCTTATAATAATCGACGAGGAACACGAAAGTGCATACAAAAGCGAGAATGTTCCAAGGTATCATGCAAGGGAAACAGCCATTGAACTTGCAAAAATGACAGGAGCCAAAGTGGTTTTAGGCTCTGCAACTCCATCGCTTGAAAGCTATTATAATGCAAAAGCGGGGCGGTTTAAACTTTATGAATTAAATAACAGGGCAGGCCTTGCGGGATTTCCCACAGCAGAGATTGTTGATTTAAGGGAAGAACTGAGAAATGGTAACAGGACGATGTTCAGCAACAGACTTATGGAACTTATGAAAGAAAAACTGTCAATGAAAGAGCAGGTTATGCTTTTTCTTAATAGGCGGGGATATCTTGGATTCCTAAGCTGCCGTAACTGCGGGCATGTAATTACATGTCCTCACTGTGCGGTATCCCTCACCGAACATGGGAATGGCAGGCTCGTATGTCATTACTGCGGTTATGAAACACCCGGCATAAAAATATGTCCGGAGTGCGGTTCAAAACATATCGGAAGATTTAAAGCCGGAACTGAACTTGTGGAATCGGAAATTAAAAAACTCTTCCCTTATAATAAAGTTTTACGCATGGATGCCGATACTACGCGTAACAAGGATGGGCATGCAAAGATATTAGAGGCGTTTGAAAACCATGAAGCCGATATTCTTATAGGCACACAGATGATTGTGAAAGGCCACGATTTCCCAAATGTTACCCTTGTGGGAGTTCTTCTTGCAGATGTATCATTATATTCGCCGGATTATATGGCGGCAGAAAGAACTTTTGAGCTTATAACCCAGGCAGCGGGAAGAGCAGGAAGAGGCAATAAGGAGGGCAATGCCGTAATACAGACCTATTCACCGGAGCATTACAGTATTGTGCATGCATGCAATCACGATTATGAGAGTTTTTATAATGAAGAAATAGCTTTCAGGGAGCTTATGGATTATCCGCCGGTATATAATTTTATGACTGTAAGGATTGCGTCAGAGGACGAACAAAAGACAGCTGAGTTGTCAGAAAAGATAAAACAGCTTACAGACAAAGCAGACAGCCGGACTAAGATAATAGGACCGGGCAAGGCCCCGGTGTATAAAGTTAAGGATGTTTTTTTCCGGCAGATATATTATAAGGATAAAGAACACCAAAGACTTCAGAATATAAAAAAAGAGATTGATAACTTTATGAAAGAACACAGCGAATATCTTTCAAAGTGTCAGATACAATATGATTTCAGATAAAAAAGGAGTTAAAAACATGGCATTAAGAAATATCAGAATTAATGATGACCCTATTTTAAGAAAAGTATGTAAGCCTGTACAGGAGATTACAAAAAAAACGGAAGAACTTGTAGGAGATATGCTTGATACAATGTATGAGGCAAATGGCGTGGGACTTGCGGCACCACAGGTAGGAATTTTAAAAAGAATAGTTGTAATTGATATTGGTGACGGACCCATCATAATGATTAACCCTGAAATCCTTGAAACTTCAGGTTCACAGACCGGACAGGAAGGCTGTCTTAGTATTCCCGGAAAAGCAGGAATTGTTACAAGACCCAATTATGTAAAAGCAAAAGCTTATGACCTTCAGATGAATGAATATACGATTGAAGGCGAAGAACTTTTGGCAAGGGCAATATGCCACGAACTGGGACATCTTGATGGCGATTTATATATCGACCACGTTGAAGGAAGCCTTATGGAAGTAGTAAATGACGAAGACGAGGAGTAATATATGAAAGTTGTATTTATGGGAACCCCTGATTTTGCCGTCAGTACGCTTGAAGCAATAATACAGGCAGGTCATGAAGTAGCGGCAGTAATAACCCAGCCCGACAAACAAAAAGGCAGGGGCAAGGAAATATCAATGAGCCCCGTCAAGGTAAAAGCCTTAGAACACAATATTGAAGTGTTTCAGCCTTTAAAGGTCAGAAATCCTGAATTTGTGGATATACTTAAAAAAATATCTCCTGATGTAATAGTGGTAGTGGCATACGGACAGATTCTTTCAAAAGAGATTCTTGAGCTTCCTAAGTACGGATGCGTAAATGTTCATGCTTCCCTTCTGCCAAAATACAGAGGAGCCGCACCTATCCAGTGGGCAGTAATTGACGGTGAAAAAGAAGCCGGAGTTACCATAATGCAGATGGATGAAGGCCTTGATACGGGAGATATGCTTAAAGTGGCAAAAATAGAGCTGGCTCCCGATGAAACCGGTGGCAGTCTTTTTGACAAACTGGCTGACCTTGGCGCCGGAACACTTGTATCAACACTTGCTGAAATTGAAAACGGAACCGCAAGGGCTGTAAAGCAGGAGGGCGTTTCTACTTATGCGGGTAAACTTGACAAATCGCTTGGAAAGCTTGATTTTACAAAGGATGCCATTACCCTTGAAAGACTTATAAGAGGACTTAATCCATGGCCGTCCGCATATACGGTATATAACGGCAGGACACTCAAGATATGGAAAGCCGCTGTATGTGAGTGCGACGGACTTGAACCGGGAACAATTTATGATGTTACCAAAAAATCTTTTTCCATTGCCTGTGGCAATGGCGGAATAAAAGTCCTTGAATTACAGCTTGAGGGCAAAAAGAGAATGGATGCGGAAAGCTTTTTAAGAGGCACAGCCGTAACAGAAGGAATGATATTATGAACCAGAATGTGAATACCAGAAATATTATTCTTGACGCATTGATTGAAATAAACGAAAAAGACAGATTTACACATATAGTTTTGCCGGAGGCCCTGAAAAAGTATCAGTATCTTGATAATATTGACCGTTCTTTTATAAGCAGGACAATTCTTGGAACAGTTGAGAGAAAAATAACTCTGGATTATATCATTAATCTTTTTTCAAAAACACCTGTAAATAAAATGAAACCTGTTATACGCAATATTTTGAGGATGAGCACATATCAGCTTATATATATGGAAGGCGTTAAAGATTTTGCGGTATGTAACGAAGCAGTCAGACTTTCTGTGAAGAAAGGCTTTACTGCCCTTAAAGGTTTTGTAAACGGTGTATTGAGAACCATCGCAAGAGAAAAGAACAAAATTGAAATGCCACAGGAATTGTGGTTAAAATATTCCACTCCCGGATGGATTGTTGATAAATGGCTGAAAGAATACGGTAAAGAGAATACGGAAGCAATACTTAAGGCACAGTATTCAAAAAGACCGCTGACAGTCAGATGCAATTTTAACCATTGTACGAGAGAAGAACTTGTTAAAAGACTTACAGCGGAAAATGTCCGTGCAAAAGTAATAGAAGAACCTGACTGTGCTTTGGAAATAGAGGGATTTGATTACCTTAATAAATTAAATACCTTTGCGGACGGAGATTTTTTCGTGCAGGATTTAAGTTCAATGATGGTATGTTATGCAATTAATCCCGAAAAAGACAGCTATGTAATAGATTTGTGTGCTGCACCTGGAGGCAAAAGCCTTCATATAGCGGAATTTATGGATAATACCGGATTTGTAGAGGCAAGGGATGTTTCCGACAATAAGGTTAAGATGATTAACGAAAATATTGACAGGCTTAATCTTTGCAACATCAAAGCTGTTGTAAAGGATGCTACGGTAAAATGGGAAGATTCTGTTGAAAAAGCAGATGTGGTGATAGCCGACCTCCCTTGTTCAGGACTTGGTATTCTTAATAAAAAGCCCGATATAAAGTATCACGCAAGTGAAGAAAAATGCCATGAATTATCAGAACTCCAGAAAAAGATCCTTGATAATTCAAAAGAATATGTAAAACACGGTGGAAAATTCTGCTTCAGTACATGTACACTTAATTATGAAGAAAATATGGGTAATGTGGAACATATACTTTCATACGGTGATTATGTCCTTGTGGATTTTGAAGACAGGGTACCTGATAATATGAAAAAATATTATAAAAAGGGAATACTTGAAATAATACCGGATGAAAATAATAATTTTGACGGATTTTTCATAGCATTATTTAGGAGAAAATAACGTGGAACTTACAGATATCAAATCTCTTGATTTGGATGAATTAACAGAATACATTGTAAGCCTTGGAGAACCTAAATTCAGGGCAAAACAGCTTTATGAATGGATGCATGTCAGACTTGTTCCGGGATATGATGAGATGACTAATATCCCCGCTTCGCTTAAAGCAAAGTTAAAGGAAAACACTTTTTATGCTTCATTATATCCTGAAAGAGTACAGGTATCCAAAGAAGACGGTACCTCAAAATATCTTTTCAGGCTGTACGACGGCAATTATATCGAGAGTGTGCTTATGCACTACCACCATGGAGATTCCGTATGTATTTCATCACAGGCTGGCTGCAGGATGGGCTGCCGGTTCTGTGCCTCAACCCTTGACGGACTTGCCAGAAATCTGTATCCGTCGGAAATGCTTGACCAGATATACAGAATACAGTCACTTACGGGAAACAGGGTATCCAACGTTGTTGTAATGGGGTCCGGGGAGCCATTTGATAATTTTGATAACTTTATTAAATTTGAAAAACTCCTTACAGATGAAAACGGACTTAATATCAGTGCCAGAAATTTAACAGTATCAACCTGTGGTCTTGTTCCGAGAATATATGAACTGGCTGATATGAGACTGCAGATTACACTGGCGATATCATTACATTCCCCAACGGATGAGATGCGCAAAAAATTAATGCCGGTTGCCAATAAATATTCCATAAGTGAAATTATGGATGCCTGCAGTTATTATATTGAAAAGACAGGCAGAAGGATAACTTTTGAATACAGTCTTGTAAAGGGCGAAAATGATGGGAGCGAACATGCTTTGATACTGGCAGACCTGGTAAAAGGAATGAACTGCCACATAAATCTGATTCCTGTTAATCCCATTAAGGAAAGAGACTACAGGCAGTCGGATACAAAGAGCATTAAGAAGTTCAAAGATATCCTTGAAAAAAACAGGATTCAGGTTACGGTGCGCAGGGAGATGGGAAGAGATATAGACGGAGCCTGCGGACAGCTTCGCAAAAGATATATGGACGATAATGCTGCTAAAATTTAACTTGTTGTACTTTTTTTATCCTTGTGATAAAATGAATGGGATAAAATGCAATTTTAATAACATAGTGACGAATATAAAGGAGCTTAATTAATGAACGCATACGCATTAACGGATGTGGGCAGACAGAGAAATATGAATCAGGACTATGTTTTTTCAACGGTGAAACCGGTAGGTAACCTGCCGAACCTGTTTATAGTTGCTGATGGAATGGGAGGACATAAGGCAGGAGATCTTGCCTCTAAGTTTTCCGTCAACACATTTATTGACTGTGTTAAGAATTCCGTGTCATCTAAGCCTGTGCAGATAATGTCCGATGCAATAAATCATACAAATGAAGAGTTGTTAAAGTTAGCCTCCACATCAGAGGATTACAGAGGAATGGGAACTACCTTTGTTGTGGCTGTAATATACGGCAGGTCCATGTATGTTGCCAATATCGGTGACAGCAGGCTTTATCTTGCCGACAGGGAATTAAAGCAGGTAACAAGAGATCATTCATATGTAGAAGAGATGGTTCAGATGGGTACACTTAACAGAGAGGATGCCAGAACCAATGAATATAAAAATGTCATAACAAGAGCACTTGGAGGAGCTGAGAACGTTATACCGGATTTCTTTGAGATAGAGATAGAAGATAACAGCCGTATCCTTATGTGTACAGACGGTCTTACCAATATGGTAACCGATAAAGAAATTGAGTCGGTTATGTCAGGCCATGATGATATTATGAATAAAGCAGATAAACTTGTTATGATGGCTAATCAGAATGGTGGCAAAGATAATATTTCAGTAATTATTATAGAACCATAATTTAGGAGGAAATATGTTAAGAAAAGGAATGTTTATAGCAGAAAGATATGAAATTCTTGAACGAATCGGTTCGGGAGGAATGTCTGATGTATATAAAGCAAAATGTCACAAATTAAATCGTTATGTTGCAATCAAGGTGCTCAAGCCTGAGTACAGCGAAGATAAGACATTTGTATCTAAATTCAAGGCTGAGGCACAGGCTGCGGCAGGCCTTATGCACGCCAATATCGTTAATGTATACGATGTAGGAGAAGAGAATGGCATATATTACATTGTAATGGAACTTGTGGAAGGTATTACGCTTAAGAAATACATAGAAAAAAAAGGTGTTCTTGGCGTAAGGGAAGCGGTAAGCATTGCAATCCAGGTAGCACAGGGAATTGATGCTGCCCATAAGCATAACATTGTCCACAGGGACATTAAGCCACAGAATATTATAATTTCTAAGGAAGGCAAAGTTAAAGTAACCGATTTCGGTATAGCAAGAGCTGCTTCTTCCAACACTATTAATTCATCGGTTATGGGTTCTGTTCACTATATTTCACCTGAACAGGCAAGAGGTGGATACAGTGATGAGAAGAGTGATATATATTCTTTCGGTATAACACTTTATGAAATGCTTACGGGCAGAGTACCTTTTGAAGGTGATACTACCGTAGCAATTGCACTTCAGCATATTCAGGATGAAATTGTTTCACCAAGACAATATGTTCCTGAGATACCTGTAAGTGTTGAGAAGATAGTTCTTAAATGTACACAGAAGCGTACAGAACGTCGTTATCAGAATATGACAGATCTTATTGCAGATCTTAAGCGCTCTCTTGTAACACCTGATGAAGATTTTGTTACAATTGGAGCACCATTGGCATCCGATGCACCTACAAAGCTTATCACACCTGATGAAGTGAATGAAATAGCTGAAAAATCATCAGCTGTCAAAGTTGAGGATATTGAAGCAACACCAATCGGTGAAGTTAATAAAAAGAACAGCCTTGGTGAAGCTGCAGAGGAAGATGACATTGACGAAGACGGTGACGATGACAATCTTGATGATATTGATGGTGACGATGAAGAATTAGATGAAGACGAAGCAGGCAACAAGAAAACAATTGATAAGGTAATAACAATACTTGCCATATCCGTTGCGGTTGCCATTGTTGCAATACTTGTAATTCTGATTACCAAGATTGCCAAGAATTTCGGTTCGGGAAGCAGCGGTAAGAAAAATGATCCTACAACAAGCATTGAAGATACATCGGATAAAGTAAAAGTTCCTGATGTTCTCGGAATGACTCTTGAAGAAGCAAAGAAAGCTCTTAATGACGAAAAACTCGGCTTTAAATATGAATATGGTTATTCTAAAGAAGATGATGTTGACAAGGTATACGATACCAATCCTGAAACCGGTTCTTTTGTAGATAAAAACACAACAATAACCGTATATATCAGTAAGGGCGTTAAGACTGTTGATATGGTAGACGTAATAGGCAAGACACAGAACGAAGCAGAGGAAGCCATTATCAAGGCAGAACTTAAATATACTTTCCAGTATGTTGAGACAACAGATGATTCCCTCATTGGTAAAGTTAAATCAACCGACCCTGTAGCAGGAACTAAAGTCAATGTGGGAACACAGGTAACTGTTGTGCTTTATAAGGGCAAGAATGAAGTGAATATTAAGATGCCTGATCTTAGCAATAAGTCAGAAGCGGACGCTAAGAAAGAACTGGAAGACCTTGGTTTTGATATTAATAACGTAGGCGTTGAATATACTTATGACAATGAAATAAAAGAAGGCAATGTAATTACACAGAACGGACCTAAGGTTGGTGAGGAAACACCTTCTACAGCCAAGATTAATCTTGTTGTCAGTCTTGGTAAGCCTATAATCCCTGATATTGTAGGAAAGACAAAGGCTGAAGCAGAAGAACTTCTTGCCAAGTATTCCCTTAAGTTAGGAAAAGTAACAGAAAAGAATGATGACAAGGTTGAAGCCGGTAAGATTATTTCGATTAACGGATATTCGGTTAATGATTCGGTTAAAATAGGAACAGCTATTGATGTTGTTATAAGTACCGGGGCTAAAAAAGAGCCAGAGACTACCACACCGGCACCTGTAGTAATACCTTCGGTTACACAGACAATTAATCTTGATACAATAGCAGCCAAGGTTAATTCGGATTGTGATGCAGAAGCTGCAGTTGAACTTACATTCTCAGTTCATTATACCAATAATGACGGTAATAAGGCATCAGTAGAAGCTGGAACTCCGGCAAAATATAATAATATAAGTGAAGTAAAAGGAAGTTATCTTTTTACAACACAGATTAAGGATGCCAAAGCAGGAGATGCGTATATTGTTGTTAACATAAAATATACTAAGGCAGATGGAAGCAGTGCTACTGCAACAAGTGACAATATTCCGGTAGTAATCGGATAAAATTATAGTAAAGTAACCGTTTAGTGATACAGCTAAGCGGTTATTTTATCAGGAAAGATAACGGAGAATATGCAGGGAAAAATTATAAAAGGAATAGCAGGGTTTTATTACGTGTATGTCAGCGAGGCAGGCGTTTATGAGTGCAAAGCCAAGGGCGTTTTCCGTAACAAAAAAATAAAACCGCTGGTAGGCGACAATGTCCTGATAGATATTATCAGTGACAATGAACATACAGGAAATATCACGGATATTCTTCCGAGAAAGAATGAACTTATAAGACCGGCAGTTGCCAATATTGACCAGGCAATGATTGTTTTTGCCTCATTATCGCCGGAGCCTAATTTTAATCTTTTAAGCAGGTTCTTAGTGATGATGGAATATAACAGAATAGATACGGTAATATGTTTTAATAAGACAGATCAGGTGGACAGCTGTATTCTTGATAAAATGATAAAAGATTTTTCGGGATGCGGTTCAAGGATTATTACGTCAAGCGTTACAGAGAATAAAGGAATTGATGAAATAAGAGAAGTTTTACAAAATAAAACCACTGCACTTGCAGGCCCTTCGGGAGTCGGTAAATCATCCATTCTTAACAGTGTTTTCCCGGAGGCAGAAACAAGAACCGGAGAGATAAGCGGGAAGATTAACAGAGGTAAACATACCACAAGACATACGGAGATTTTCAACATAACCGGTGATACCTTTGTGCTTGACACACCGGGCTTTACTTCCCTTGATTACGATGTTGTGGAAGATAAGGACTTAAGATTTTATTTTAATGAATTTACAGAGTATGAAGGAAAATGCCGCTTTAACGGTTGTGTCCATGTCAATGAGCCTGATTGTGCGGTTAAAGCCGCTGTAACTGAAGGAAGAATATCTGAACTAAGGTATAAAATATATACCGATATGTATAATGAATTAAAGAACAAGAGGAAATATTAATGAAAAAGTATTTATCACCATCAATGCTTTCGGCTGATTTTACAAAAGTCGGAGAGCAGTTAAAAATAATAGAAAATGCAGGCAATGAAATGCTGCATGTAGATATAATGGACGGTATTTTTGTACCCAGTATTTCTTTTGGAATGCCTGTAGTTGAATCAATAAGGCCATGTACCGATATGATTTTTGACGTACATATGATGGTAGTTGACCCTGAAAGATATATTGAGGTTGTGAGAAAAAGCGGTGCAGATATTATATCCATCCATGTTGAAGCCTGTAAAAATATAATTGATACATTGCTCAAAATAAGGGAAACAGGTGCAAAGCCTGCAATTGCAATTAATCCTGAGACGCCTATGGAGACATTAAGGCCGTATCTTCAGTATGTGGATGAAGTTGTTGTGATGAGTGTTCATCCCGGCTTTGGAGGACAGTCATTTATTGAAGAGTCCTTTGAGAGAATATGCGAACTTGACAGAATGAGAAAAGACCTCGGACTTTCTTTTGCTATTGAGGTTGATGGTGGAATTAAACTTGATAATGTGGAAAAAGTCCTTAAATGCGGCGCAGACATTATCGTAGCGGGTTCTGCTGTATTTAAAGACGATATTGCGGATAATGTAAGGAAATTTAATGAGATAATAAGCAGATATTAAAGAGGTAATTATGAAGACATTGATAATTGCAGGCGGAATATATAAAGAAGATTTTGTAAAAGAATATATATGTCCTGACGATTATAATTATATTATTGCAGTAGATAAGGGACTTTCCTATACGGAAAGTCTTAATCTGTTTCCGGACCTCATTGTGGGAGATTTCGATTCAGTCAGGAACAGCATTTTATCAGGATATGACAGTAAAATAATCAGAAGATATAAGCCTGAAAAAGATGATACGGATATGGAAATAGCAATGAAACAGGCAGTTATAAAAAATCAGCCGATAGATGTATTGTGTGCAACAGGAGGCAGGGCAGACCATTTTCTCGGAAACATACATACCTTGAAAATTGCCATGGATGCCGGACTTCATGCGGAAATAATTGATGAAAACAACAGGATTTTTCTTGTAGATAAAGAATATGAATTTGAAAAAGGTGTGGGAAAATATGTATCTTTCATCCCATTTTCAGGAGCTGTGAAGGGAATTACCCTTAAAGGCTTCCGCTACAATGTTGAAAAATTTACCCTTAATCCCGGCAGTACCAGATGCGTAAGTAATGAAGTATCAGAAAAAAAAGCAGCCATTCATATAGATGAAGGCTGCCTTATAGCTGTTATAGCATCAGACGTTAAATCTGAATAAAATTACATCTCCGTCTTTTACAACGTAATCCTTACCCTCAATTCCTACAAGTCCTTTTTCTTTGGCAGCGGCGTAAGAACCACATTCAAGCAGATCTTTGTAGTATACAACTTCGGCTTTAATGAAACCACGTTCAAAATCGCTGTGAATCTTTCCGGCAGCTCCGGGAGCTTTAGTTCCTTTCTTGATGGTCCATGCTCTTGTTTCTGTAGGACCGGCGGTAAGAAAACTTATAAGACCGAGGAGTTTATAACTTGCCTTGATTAATTTATCAAGTCCTGATTCCTTAAGACCGAGGTCTTCAAGAAACATCTTTTTCTCATCATCTTCAAGTTCTGAAATTTCTTCTTCAATCTGTGCACATACAACGAATACCTCACTTCCCTCGGAAGCGGCAAATTCCCTTACTTTTGCAACATTCTCATTGCCTGCACCGTCATCCGCAAGGTCATCTTCGGAAACATTGGCAGCATATATAACAGGTTTGAATGTCAATAAGTCATATGTACTAAGAAGAGCTTTTTTGTCATCATCATCCGTGACAAAACTTCTGGCAGCCTTGCCGTCTTCAAGATGTGCTTTCAATTCTTCAAGAAGCTCAAGTTCTTTTGCAAGGGCTTTATCATTTCTTGCACCACGGGAAACTTTTGCAATTCTTCTGTCAATAATATCAATATCAGAAAAGATAAGTTCAAGATTAATTGTATCAATGTCCCTTAATGGGTCGATAGAGCCGTCAACGTGGACGATGTTGCTGTTTTCAAAACACCTTACCACATGGACGATAGCATCGGTTTCTCTTATATGTGAAAGGAATTGGTTACCAAGCCCCTCACCCTTTGAAGCTCCTTTTACAAGTCCTGCAATGTCAACAAATTCTATAACTGCGGGAACTATTTTTGCCGAATTATATAAATCAGATAATAACTGAAGCCTTTCGTCAGGTACTGAAACAACACCGACATTAGGGTCGATTGTACAGAACGGATAATTAGCCGATTCTGCACCTGCCTTTGTCAATGAATTAAAAAGTGTACTTTTACCTACGTTAGGCAATCCTACGATACCAAGTTTCATTTTCTAAAATCCTCCTTAAAATCTGATTATACCATATAATATGTCAAGTTGGAAACATAAAAATAGATTGATTAATTGATGACATTGGAATATACTTATAAAAAAATATAAGGAGAAATAAAATATGGGAGCAATAAGATTTCCTAATCTCGGATTTGAAATTGATTTGCCGACAGGTTTTTATATCGGCAGCTTTGAAATTAAATTTTACGGAATAATTCTTGCACTGGGACTTATCGCAGGTGCACTTCTTGCTTATCACGGAGCTAAAAAGACGGGCCAGAAGGTAGATGATTATATTGATTTTACCTTTTTTGCCGTAATCGGTGCGATAATATGCGCAAGAATATATTATGTGGCATTTGAATGGGATTACTATTCACACAATCTTAAGGAGATTTTTAATATCCGTGGCGGTGGAATTGCGATATATGGTGCAGTTATAGGTGGCGTAATCGTTCTCATTATATTCAGTAAAGTTAAGAAATTAAGCTTTTTTAAGATGGCTGATACCATTATTCCGGGACTTTTGATAGGCCAGATTATCGGAAGATGGGGTAATTTTGTAAACAGGGAAGCCTTCGGAGGATATACGGATAACATTTTTGCAATGCAGATACCTCTTAAAGACGTATCAGTAGGAACCATATCAGATAATATGCTTGTGGATGTGTTCGGAACCACTTATGTCCAGGTACATCCTACATTTCTTTATGAAAGTGTACTGAATCTTTTACTGCTGATACTGATACTGGTATTCAGGGACAAGAAAAAGTTCCAGGGAGAGACACTTTGCAGATATGGTGTTGGATACGGAATTATAAGATTCTTTGTGGAGGGCTTACGAACAGACCAGCTCCAGTTACATAATGGAATCGCCGTTTCACAGATCGTTTCAATCGCAATAGCTGTAGTTGGACTTTTCTTCATCGTATTTATGCACATAAGATTAAGAAAAACCGAGGGCATATTTGACCCTACCCCTGAAAAGGCAGCAGCAGCGAAGACAGACACTACAGAAGAATAAATCAATATATTGTAGTTAGTAAAATACCGTAGCGTATATGTTGTGTACATATCGTTACGGTATTTTTTTGGGTAAAAATACCATATTCTACCACTCAAAAAAAACCGGTTTTTTAGGCAAAAATACTTGAAAAAATCCCTCAAAAGTAATAATATAGACTAAAACGTGGTAGAAAGTAGTTACTATGTGTTAGAAAGTGGTAGATTTGCAGAATTAATCCTTTGAAAAATACCGGACGGAAAGGGGTGATAACATGTTCAAAGGTGAATATAATCACTCAATTGACAGTAAAGGACGTGTTATCGTACCGGCTAAGTTCAGGGAACAGTTAGGAGAATCTTTTGTTGTTACAAAAGGTCTTGACGGATGTTTATTCGGATTTCCGAATGACAGCTGGCAGGAATTTGAGGACAAGCTCTCATCACTTTCCACAAGCAACATGGAATCAAGAAAACTTGTAAGATTCTTTACCGCAGGGGCAGCCGACTGTGAAATTGATAAACAGGGAAGAGCTCTTATACCCGGCGTATTAAGGGATTTTGCAGGACTTGATAAGGACGTAGTAATAATAGGCGTAGCAAAACGTATTGAGTTCTGGAGTAAGGATAAGTGGAACAATCTTACCGATGAATGCGACAGCAATATGGATGAAATAGCTGCTAACCTTGACGCACTTGGCGTTTCGCTTTAAGCGGACACTTTAGAAGGGGGTCACAATGGAATTTTCACATAAATCAGTTCTTTTGAACGAGTGTATAGAAAATCTTAATATTAAGCCCGATGGGATTTATGTTGACGGAACCCTCGGGGGAGCAGGTCATTCTTACCATATATGCGAGAGACTTTCAAAAAAAGGACGTCTAATCGGCATTGACCAGGATGAGGATGCGATACGTGCCGCCACCACAAGACTTGAGCCATTTAAGGACAGGGTGACAATTGTTAAGGATAATTACAGTAACATTAAGAATGTACTTGTCTCACTTGGCATAGATAAAGTTGACGGTATTCTTTTGGATATCGGGGTCTCTTCTTACCAGCTTGATAATGCTGAACGTGGATTTACATATAAAGAAGAGGATGCACCTCTTGATATGAGAATGGACAGGCAGTCAGGCATAACAGCACAAGACGTTGTGAATGATTACAGCGAAATGGAACTTTTCAGGGTTATAAGGGACTACGGCGAAGAACAGTTTGCAAAAAATATTGCCAAACACATATGTATAGAAAGAAACAAATCAAGAATTACCACAACAGGACGCCTTACCGAAATAATCAAGGCGGCGATACCGATGAAATTCAGGGTTAACGGAGGACATCCGGCGAAAAAGACATTTCAGGCAATAAGAATAGAAGTGAACAGGGAACTTTATGTTCTGGAAGAATCCATAGATACTATGATTGATCTGCTGAATGATAAAGGAAGGTTATGTATTATTACATTTCATTCCCTTGAGGACAGAATTGTTAAGAATAAATTCAGGGACAATGTTAATACATGTACATGCCCTCCGGATTTTCCGGTGTGCGTATGCGGCAACAGACCTAAAGGAGTAATAATCACAAGAAAACCGATTGTTCCAACGGATGAAGAAATTGAAATTAATAAAAGAGCCAAAAGCTCAAAATTAAGGGTATTTGAAAGGGTTATTTAGTTATGAACAGAAATTTTTATATAAACGGCAGCGCAGCGCCGGCAAGAATTATAGATGAACCGGTAAGAAATCCAAGAAGAACGGCACCTCTTACCAAAGAACAGATAAGAAAAAGACAGGTGGACAGATATGCCGAAGCAAACAGGGAAAGAGCAGTCAGATTCGGCAGACTCTATACACTATTTATTGCTGTTGCAGTAGCAGTGACGATGGCTGCCAGTGTTGGTTTTATTAAAGAATATAACAGAAATACAGCCAACAATAACAAAATAAAGACTTTAAGCGAACAGCTTTCAAAGGCGAAGGAAGCCAACGATTTAAAGAAACTTACTATAGACACATCTATAGATTTTGACTATATATATAAGACAGCAACTGAGGAACTTGGTATGGTGCATGCGGGTAAGAATCAGATTGTAGAATATAAAAGCGGTGAAAGCGAATATGTTATTCAATACAAAGATATTACCAAAGGAGAATAGTGCTAAGGAGCAGCAATGTCAGTAAAAAAAGAACCGAAAAGCAAGAAATTTACAAATAAAATGAAAAAAAAGCTTTTAGTTATTTTCCTGCTTGCGGGAATTGTGCTTTTGGGACTTTCGTATGCTTTAATCAGGCTTAATCTGAATGAAGGAAAAAGCTATTCAAAGGCAGTATACAATAACTATGGCTATGACAGCAGGGCTATTGCGGCAAGAAGAGGCGACATAACAGACCGTAACGGAACCATTCTTGCGTATTCCACAAGAGTATATAATCTCATAATAGATTCAAAAGTTATGCTGTCATCTGACGGAAAATACAGACAGTCAACGGTAGATGCATTAGCAGAATATTTTCCGAACCTTGATATGGATAAGTTAAATGAGTTTCTTGATGAAAATGCACAAAAAGAAAATAAAAACGCTTACAAAAAATTTCTTGAAGAGTTGACGGAGGATGAGATTAGCGGATTTAAGACAGCGATGTCTGAATCTGACAATATAAAAGGCGTATGGTTTGAAGAAGAATATAAAAGGACATATCCTTTTAAGTCACTTGCGGCAGATCTTATAGGATTTGCAAGCAACGGCGGAAACGGGGAAATCGGAATTGAGCAGTCATATAATTCATATCTTTCGGGAACTGACGGGAGAATATACGGATATATAAATGACAGCTCATATAAGTCACAGGTTATATCCGCTGAAAACGGAAATACGATAGTATCTACGATTGATTACAGTATCCAGAATATAATAGAAAATTCAATTAAATCTTTTAATGATGAATATGGTTCATTGTCAACAACAGTAGTTGTTATGAATCCCAAAAACGGGGAAGTTCTCGGAATGGCGGATTATCCTACTTTTGACCTGAATAATCCAAGGGATGTTTCATCAATGTATACGGATGAAGAACTTGATGCCATGGAAGAAGATAAAAGAGTTGAAGCTTATTATTCATTATGGAAAAACAATGCCGTCAGTAAAATATATGAACCGGGTTCGGTTTTTAAAACTTTTACCGTTAGTGAACTTATTGAAGAAGATCTTATAAAACTTACGGATGTAGTAAAATGTGACGGATACGGTGTGTATGACAGTACGAAAATTCTTTGCAACGGCGGTGAGGGACATGGAGATGTTACTCCTACCTGGGCACTTTGCAGGTCCTGTAATGACGCACTTATGCAATATGGTGAAATGTTAGGCAAAGATACGTTTAACAGATATCTTCATATATATAAATTCGGACAAAAGACAGATATTGATATACCTTCTGAAGAAGCCGGACTTCTTATATCAGAAAGCGGAATGATGGATGTAGACCTTGCAACCAATTCATTTGGACAAAATTTAAGTGTTAATATGATTCAGATGATGGCAGCTTTTTCATCTGTAATTAACGGAGGAAAGTATTACAAGCCTCATGTTGTCAAAGAAATAAGAGACAGCCAGGGAGAACTTGTTGAAACAATTAATCCTGTACTTGTGACAGAAACAGTTTCCGAAGAAACCTCTGCGGTTATGCGTTCAATGTTAAGAGCTGTAGTTGATTACGGAACTGCGGGTTATGTATATATGGACGGATATTCAATCGGTGGAAAAACCGGCGCGGCTGAAAAAATACCGAGAGATAAAAAAAGCTATGTGGTATCTTTTATGGGATTTGCTCCTGCAGAAGACCCGGAGGTACTTGTATATGTAATAATTGATACTCCTGATTGTGAAGAGTATGATACATCATGGTCGGCACAGATGGTTGCGGCAGATATAATGCATAAACTTGTTCCTTATCTTGGAATACCTGCAGATAATCCTGATTACGATAGAGATGTATATATTGATGCCAAGACTCTTAAACCTGTAGTAAAAAGACCATCATCTGTTGATGTGGATGAAGTTAAGCCTGATGGAGGAGCTAATCTTCCTGATGAGGAAGAGTCCGCATCAAAAGAGGACGGACAGGAAAAAGAATCATCAGAAAATGAGAAACCTGATGAGAATGAATCCCCGCCTGAGGAAAGCACTCCCGGCTAGGCACATTATGGTGCATAAAGTTAAAACTTCCATAATAAAATAATATTATGAAAGTATTAAAAAAACATAGAACAAAAATTAAATTTATCGCATACGCCGTTTTCCTTATGATGTCGGGACTGATAGGGAGAATGACGTATGTTGTTGTATTCAGAGGTGAAGAGCTTACGGTAAAAGCAACTGAACTTCATGAAAGAGAAAGAGCAATAAAAGCAGGGCGGGGAAGGATAATCAGTTCTGACGGAACGGTGCTTGCCACTAACGAGACAGTATGTACCGTGTCGGTTATCCATTCGCAGATAAAAGACCCTGAAAGAGTAATAAGTATTCTTTCGGAAGAACTTGATATGGATGAGGAAAAGGTAAGAAAATATGTAGAAAAATTTTCATCCATGGAAAAGATTAAATCAAATGTGCCAAAAGAAACAGGAGATGCCATAAGAAGCTATGAACTTGCAGGTGTTAAGGTTGATGAGGACAGCAAAAGGATTTACCCTTATTCAGAGCTCGCCTCAAAAATCCTCGGTTTTACCGGAGCCGATAATCAGGGAATACTGGGATTGGAGATAGAATATGATGATGTTCTGAAGGGAACAAACGGACAGATACTTACGTTGACTGATGCGTCAGGCGTAGAAATAGAAGAAAAAGAAGTAAAAAGAGTTGAGCCTGTTGCAGGTGATGATTTATATATAAGTATAGATTATAACATCCAGTCTTATGCTACCCAGCTTGCAAGAACTGCATATTATTCCAATCAGGCAAAGTCGGTCAGCATAATTGTCATGGACCCTGATAATGGTGAAATGTTGGCAATGGTAAATTATCCCGAATATAATCTTAATGACCCATTTACCGATGGGACGATGGAAGAGATGAACCGGATATGGCGAAATACCATTATTAATGATACTTACGAACCGGGTTCTACATTTAAAGTTATAACTGCAACAGCTGCACTTGACAGCGGAAGCGTTACACTTAATAATCATTATTCCTGCAGCGGCAGGATTCATGTGGCGGACCGCTTTGTAAGATGTGCCAACGCAAGAGGACATGGTGCACAGACATTTGCGCAAAGTCTCCAGAATTCCTGTAATCCTGCATTTATCACCTGGGGACTTATGACAGGAAAAGATAATATGGTAAAATATATGGAAAGTCTTGGTTTATACAGTAAAACCGGTGTGGACCTTCCGGGAGAGGCAGGCTCCATCATACACAAGACAGAGAATATTAAAGAGCTTGACCTTGCAATAATGTCTTTTGGACAGTCGTTCCAGATTACTCCGCTGCAGCTGTTAAGAGCGGTAAGCGCAGTGGTTAATGGCGGTAAACTTGTTACACCCCACTTCGGAGTAAAAAAAATAGATACGAAAGGTAATATTTCGGTATTGGAATATGAGGAAAGCGGTACTATAATAAAACAGTCAACCACCGAAACAATGCGTGGACTTTTAAAGAATGTTGTTGAGCTTGGAGGCGGGCTTAACTGCAGAATCGAGGGATATTCGATTGCGGGCAAGACGGCAACCTCCGAAAAACTTCCGCGAGGCAACGGTAAATACATTGCCAGCTTTATAGGAATCGCACCGGCAGAGAATCCTCAGGTAATAGCAATGTGCATTATAGACGAACCTGTGGGAATGCATTATGGTGGCGTAATTGCCGCACCGGTGGTAAAATCATTATTTGAGAATATACTTCCATACCTTGGAATAGAGAAAGGACAGACGTAAGATGGATTTAACAGATAAGAAAGTAGTTGTAGTAGGAACGGGAGTAAGCGGAATGGGAGCGGTAAAGCTTCTTTCAGAGACTTCTGCCGATATAACTTTATATGACGGCAATGATAAAGCAGACAGGGACGAAATCCTTAAAAAGATTCCTGATGATTGTGATTTAAGACTTATAATCGGTGAGATGCCTGACGAAGTTGTCAAAGAGACAGATTTACTTGTAATAAGCCCCGGAGTTCCTATAGATAGTGATATTGTTAAATTATTTGAAAAAGAAAATGTTCCGGTATGGGGAGAAATAGAACTTGCTTATAACTTTGAGAAGGGAACTGTTTTTGCAATTACCGGAACTAACGGAAAGACCACTACCACAACACTTGTAGGTGAGATAATGAAAAAATATAACAATCAGACATTTGTTGTAGGAAATATAGGCAATTCGTATACAAGTGAAGTTCTTAAGACAACTAAGGACAGCTATACCGTTGCGGAAATCAGCAGCTTCCAGCTTGAGACAATCAGGAAATTCGCACCTAAAGGAAGTGCAATTCTTAATATAACGCCGGATCACCTTAACAGACACTATACAATGGAAAATTATGCAGCGGTGAAAGAATCAATTACAAAGAACCAGTGGAAAGTCAGGGAGGATGATTACTGCGTTCTTAATTATGATGATAAGGTACTCAGGGAATTTGGTAAAACAATAAAGAACCCTGTATATTTTTCAAGAAAAGAAAAACCTTCCAAAGGAGCATATCTTGACGGCAGAATTATAAGATATTTTGACGGTAAAGATGATTATGAAGTGATGTCGGTAGATGATATGCATCTTTTCGGCAACCATAATTATGAAAATGTCATGGCGGCTATTGCAATGACAATAGAAGCAGGAGTACCTCTTAATATTATCATAAATGTTATTAAAGATTTTATGGGTGTTGAACACAGGATTGAATATGTAAGAGACAAAAACGGCGTAAGATATTATAATGATTCAAAAGGAACTAACCCTGACTCATCAATTAAAGCACTTGAAGCAATGTCAAGACCGACAATACTTATAGCCGGAGGATATGACAAACATTCGGAATTTGATGAATTTATTGAAGCATTTGATAATAAAGTAAAATTAATGGTATTGCTTGGACAGACGGCAGACAAGATAGAAGAAACCGCTGTCAGACACGGGTTTACCAATATTATAAAAACAGACAGCCTTGAAAAAGCGGTAAAGATATGTGCAGAAAATGCAGTATCGGGAGATGTAGTATTGCTCTCACCTGCCTGTGCAAGCTGGGGTATGTTTAAAAATTATGAAGAAAGAGGAAAACTCTTTAAAGAATATGTCAACAGTTTATAAAATTATGGGGAGATGGACTTATGAAAAAGCCTGAATTGACCAAAAAAGGACAGTTTTTTGACTACAGTACCTTGATAATTGTATTTGTGCTTCTGGCTTTCGGACTTGTAATGATTTACAGTACGAGTTCGTACAGTGCAGCAGCTACATATGGAGATTCTGCATTTTATTTTAAGAAGCAGCTTATGGCAACACTTCTTGGACTTGCAGCCATGATGATTATGTCATTTGTACCATATCAGAAGATATACAGATTTGCCGTCCCTGTTTATGTGATTACGATTTTGACCGTTTTCCTTGTAAAAACAGGTCTTGGCCTTGATGTAAAAGGTGCGACAAGATGGGTTAAAATAGGTCCGTTATCTTTCCAGCCGGCAGAAGCGGTCAAATTGGGAACTATAATTATACTTGCGGCATTTGCGTCTTTCAGCGGTAAATACATGGCAAAAATGAGACAGAATATTTTTTTCCTGATAATAGCACTGATACCGGCATTACTGTTGTTTGTTATAACCAACAACCTGAGCTCTGCAATAATTGTGGTTGGAATTGCCTATATTATGCTTATTGTATCTAATCCGAGACCGAGGTGGATATACATTGTAAGTGTAATCGGCATTGTGGCTGTGACAGCACTTCTTGTATATGTGTTTAACAACCTTGATCCCACATCTGATTCTAATTTCCGTTTTAAGAGACTTTTTGCATGGCGTGACCCTGAGCATTTTGCATCAGAGACGGGTTACCAGACAATACAGGCTATGTATGCCATCGGTTCAGGTGGTTTCTTCGGAAAAGGACTTGGCAACAGTATCCAGAAGCTTGGATTTATTCCGGAAGCCCATAATGATATGATTTTTTCCATTGTATGTGAAGAACTTGGATTATTCGGCGCAATCTGTATCATAATACTTTTTATACTTCTTATATATCGTTTTATGGTGGTTGCCAATAATGCACCGGATCTGTTTGGCTCATTGCTTGTAGTAGGCGTGCTTGCACATATAGGCATCCAGGTAATTCTTAATATAGCGGTTGTAACTAATACGATACCGAATACCGGTATTTCCTTGCCTTTTATAAGTTATGGAGGAACTTCCGTATGTTTTCTGCTTGTGGAGATAGGAATTGTATTAAATGTCTCAAGACAGATAAGAGTTCCTGTATATACAACCAATAACAGACGTGGTGAATAATATGAGAAAACGTAGAAAGAGAAAAAAATGGTGGATTCCCATAATAATCCTTTTAGCTTTTGCAGCAGGAATTTTCTTTTACGGGAAAAAATATTTCCGTATAAAAGAAATTAATATTTCAGGAAGCGATAAGTATACATACGAAGAACTTTATAATTATATTTTCAAGGACCGTAATGACAAAAATATGATTTTGTTTAAATACACGGATAAGAAAGCCCCAAAGCCGGAAATTCCCTTTATTGCCAAAACAGTAATAGATATTAAGTGGCCTTCTACCATTAATATAACGGTTTACGAAAAAAGCATAATAGGGTATGTATATTACTATGGTTCATACATGTACTTCGACAAAGACGGTACGGTGGTGGAAAGCTCATACGAACTTCTTGATGGAATACCTGAAGTCAAGGGACTCACTTACAATCATATAGTTCTTAATGAGAAACTGGATGTTAATGTTCCGGAAGTGTTCGGGGCTATAATGGATTTAAAACAATATCTTGACAAGTATAATATCGATATTGATGAAATTGATGTGGATGATGAGCTTCAGCTTTCAGTTAAAATAGGGAACATAAAAGTCCTTCTTGGCAATGACAGCGTTATGTTAAGTGAAAAAATCTATGAACTAAGCTGTATGATTCCAAAATTTGGAGATAAAAGCGGTACTCTTGATATGAGAGAGTATTCAAGGGACAGTAAATATGTTATTTTAATGGAAGATAAGCAATAAACAAAGTAATAAAAAATACAATTTTATATTGATATTTTTTGAAAAAAATACTATATTATTATCATGTTGGTTTAGAGGAGGATAGGACCTTGTTAGAAATAGTGACTAATGAGACTAATACATCAGCAAGAATAATCGTTGTTGGTGTTGGCGGCGCAGGTAATAATGCCGTTAATAGAATGATAGAAGAGAAAATTGTAGGCGTTGAATTTGTAGGCGTTAATACAGATAAGCAGGTGCTTAAGCTTTGTAATTCACCTGTTGTAATCCAGATTGGTGAGAAGCTTACCAAGGGTCTTGGCGCAGGAGCCAAGCCGGAAGTTGGTGAGAAGGCAGCCGAAGAAAGCTATGAAGAACTTACAGAAGCACTCAAGGGAGCAGATATGGTATTTGTTACCTGTGGAATGGGTGGCGGAACCGGAACAGGTGCAGCACCTATTGTTGCCAAGATTGCTAAGGATATGGGTATCCTTACTGTAGGCGTTGTTACTAAGCCATTTAAGTTTGAAGCCAAGACAAGAATGACTAATGCTTTGGCAGGAATTGAGAAACTGAAGGAGAATGTTGATACATTAATTGTTATCCCTAATGACAGACTCCTTGATATAATTGACAAGAAGACGACTTTGCCTGATGCCCTTAAGAAGGCTGATGAAGTTTTGCAGCAGGCAGTACAGGGAATTACGGACCTTATTAATGTTCCCGGTCTTATTAATCTTGACTTCGCAGATGTCCAGACTGTAATGAAGGATAAGGGTATTGCCCATATCGGTATAGGACAGGCTACAGGGGATGATAAGGCTATTGAAGCTGTTAAGATGGCAGTTGCCAGCCCACTTCTTGAGACTACTATTGAAGGTGCTTCACATGTTATCATCAATGTAAGCGGTGATATCGGACTTATGGAAGCCAGTGAAGCAGCAGATTACATACAAGAACTTGCAGGCGAGACAGCCAATATTATTTTTGGTGCTAAGTATGATGACTCAATGCCTGACCAGGTTACAATTACAGTAATCGCTACAGGCCTTGACGAGGAGGTTGTTCCAAGTCCGGCTAAGGCAATGGCAGGGTTTAACTATACACCTTCAACACCTGTGAGACCGGCTTCAACACCATCTTACCGTCCTGTTACATCAGGTACTGATACAGCAAGACGTGAGATTCCGGGACTTACAAGACCGGGCAAGGTTGAACCTACTGTAGAGGAGAAGGAAATTAAGATTCCTAACTTCCTTACAAGCAGAAGAAATAAATAGTTGTAATGAATATACTTCCCCCGGAGTTATTTCCGGGGGATTTCTTATAAGTAAGAACAGTAGTTCGGAAAATTTATTTGACATTAAAACAGCTGAATGTTAATATACTATTAGAAAGTGCTACCGATAGACGGTTAGCCTTGAAAACAATGTGATTAAAAATAACCGCTATAGTTTAGCAGACTGGGCGGTTATTTTTGTGTCTATTTATTGCTCTTAGAACCAACGGTATAACCAAGAGCAAAGCAAGTAATGCACAAGCTGAAACTCTTGCGGAGAAGGCTAACCGCCTACCGTATAGGGTAGCACTGTATGTATTATATCAAACATATGTTCGACATGCAATAGCGATTTATAAACAATATATGAAATATATGCAATAATTTTTTTTCCCCTCACTTCCCCATTGACACCACCCATTCTATATGTTAGGATAACACTATCCAAAAAGGGAGTAGTTGCATGCGAAGCATGTTCCGGTTTTCGTCAGGACGTCCGCAAGGACCGGAAGCCGGATGACTATTTTGTTAAACGAGACTTTTTGTGTATTTTTTTGATGCACAAAAGGTCTTTTTCTTTTGTGCAAAAGATAATCTACGTATTAGAATCAAGAAAGAGGAGACAGCGCATGAAAGAAGTTTACAGAATGACAAAAGATGAACTGGCAAAGCAGTACGGCATGAAGGGGCTGACAGAAGAACAGGCAGCAAAGAATCTTGAGACCTACGGCAGAAATGAATTAATGGATAAGGGCAAGAAAAGTATTTTTAAAATTTTTCTGAGCCAGTTTGCGGACCTGCTTGTTATTATTTTGATTATAGCTTCTGTTATATCAATGATATCGGGTAATGTGGAAAGCACCATTGTAATAATTGCAGTAATTGTTCTTAATGCAATATTGGGAACGGTCCAGTATGTAAAAGCACAAAAATCATTGGATTCTTTAAAAGAACTGTCGTCACCGAAAGCAAAAGTTTTGAGGGATGGTGTGAAGAAAGAAATACTGGCAAAAGACATAGTTCCGGGGGATCTGCTTTTGCTTGAAGCAGGAGATATTGTAGCTGCGGACGGAAGAATTGTAGAAAGTTATTCATTGCAGGTAAATGAAAGCTCGCTAACGGGTGAATCTACCAATGTAGAAAAGAAAGATATGGAAATACCTGAGGAATGTGCGCTGGGTGACAGAATTAATATGGTATACTCCGGCAGCCTTGTGACTTATGGACGCGCAAATGTGGTCGTAACATCAACGGGAATGAATACAGAGATAGGCAAAATCGCAAATCTTATGAACAATACGGGAGATAAAAAAACACCTCTCCAGGTAAGCCTTGACAATTTCAGCAAAAAGCTTGCCATCATAATTATGGCAATAAGCGTGGTTGTATTTTTGCTTAGAATCTGGCAGAAAGAACCGGTGTTGGATTCGCTTATGTTTGCTGTGGCTCTGGCGGTAGCAGCAATCCCCGAAGCATTAAGTTCAATTGTAACCATTGTTCAGGCAATGGGAACACGCAGAATGGCAAAAGATAATGCTATTATAAAAGAATTGAAAGCCGTTGAAAGCCTTGGCTCCGTATCAGTAATCTGCTCCGATAAGACAGGTACGCTTACACAGAATAAAATGACTGTGACGGAAGTATATATTGATGGAAAGTGTATTCTGCCTGAAGAAATAGACATAAGAAGCAGACAGCACAGATATCTTTTATATAATGCAATATTAAATAACGATTCCTCCATTTCAGGGGGTAAAGAAATAGGAGATCCTACAGAAACCTGTCTCCTTGTAATGGCTGAAAAAGCAGGACTTGGTGATAAAGGTATTTCAGAAGAAGTCATAAGAGACATGATGGAAAGACAGGAAGAAATTCCTTTTGACTCCGACAGAAAACTTATGAGCAGCAAATATAGTGTACATGGTATTCCTACTGTTTTTACAAAAGGAGCCGTGGATGTGCTTCTTGCAAGAACGGAGTACATTATGGATGGAGATACTGTCAGGACAATTACTAAAACTGATATTGATAATATTCTTAACCAGAATCGTATTTTTTCCGAAAAAGGAACAAGAGTCCTTGCTTTTGCATATAAGGAATGTAAGAAAGGCGAACATCTTACAAAAGAGAGTGAGAACGGCTATGTATTCATCGGACTTACATCCATAGTCGATCCACCAAGAGAGGAATCCAAGGAAGCGGTTTTATCCGCAATAAATGCAGGAATTAAGCCGGTTATGATAACAGGAGACCATAAAGTGACGGCGACAGCCATAGCAAAACAGATTGGAATATATCATGACGGAGACATTGCCTTAACCGGAGCTGAACTTGATAATATATCAGACAAAGAGCTTGGCGATATATTGGAAAAAGTATCGGTATATGCAAGGGTGTCGCCTGAGAATAAGATAAGAATTGTGGATGCATGGCAGAAAAAAGGTAAAATTGTGGCTATGACAGGTGACGGGGTTAATGATGCACCTGCGTTAAAGAAAGCCGATGTGGGTGTTGCAATGGGAATCACAGGAACGGAAGTTTCCAAAGATGCGGCAGCAATGGTTTTATCCGACGATAATTTTGCTACGATAATCAAGGCTGTACTTAACGGCAGAAATGTTTACAGGAATATTATGAACGCAATACAGTTTTTGCTGTCAGGAAATTTGGCTGCGATTTTTGTGGTGCTTTACTGCTCTGTAATGGCACTTACAACTCCGTTTCTTCCGGTACATCTTTTGTTTATCAATCTTTTAACGGATTCGCTTCCTGCACTTGCAATCGGTATGGAACCTGCTGATAAATCGCTCTTGCAAAACAAACCAAGAAATCCAGAAGAAGGTATTCTTAATAAAAAGTTTTCTATGAAATTACTGGCATACGGAATTTCAATAGCAGTAGTAACACAGACAGCATTTTATATAGGATTGAAAGTTAATGCGGCGAGTGCAAGCACGATGGCATTTGCCACACTTACACTTGCAAGACTTTTTCACGGTTTTACCTGCAGAAGCGGGTATTCGATTTTTAAAATTGGATTAAAGAGTAACAAATGGAGTGTGCTGGCATTTTTTACAGGAACTTTGTTATTGATTGCAGCACTTATGCTTCCCGGATTTAATACACTTTTTATGGTAGAAACATTAAGCGGGTTTAATCTGCTGATGATTGGTATACTTGCATTTTTACCGACTTTTGTATTTCAGGTTGTCAGATTGATTAAAGAGCATTATAATAAAAAATAATTACAGGAAAGGGGCATATTATGAAAGCCGGACATAGAAAAATAATTGGTTTTATATTGACTTTATTTATCTGTGTGACAGGGATGTACTTTGGCGATGTTAAAGTAGATTCGGTTTTTGTATGCCCTTCTGTGGATATTTCCGGTGCCTGCATTGAAACTGTGGATTCGGTTGCGGATAATTCCAAGGCATGTACATCGGAAATGCTTGGTATCAGAAGAACTGTTACTTTAAGGGATAATCATGTGCGTACCTCAGGCAGGAGAGAGTACAGGATTACCGTAGATTTTTATCAGGATAATGGGAACGGATACAATGTCCGTCCTTTCTATGCAGGTTTTTCTGACGGAAGAGATTATAATGTCCGTCAGGAGGAACTTGTCACAAATTATATTCACAAGTCGGACGGCAAGAAGAGAGTCTGAAAATTTCCAATCATAATTAAATAATAATTATTCGGCATACAAGATGGGTATGCCTGTCTTTGTATGCCTTAAACGGAGGTTTTATATGGGACTTAATATTTTTATAGGCATAATAGGAGCAATAGCGCTTGCTGCAGGAGTGTGGTGCTTTTGCGTGGATAAAGGATATTTTCATAAGAAAAAAGACATAAACAATATTGACACATATGAGGAAAATGAAAATGAGAAAAACTAAAGTTATATGTACAATAGGTCCGGCGTGTGAGGATGCCAATGTGCTTAGCGGGATGTGCTATGCGGGAATGAACGTTGCGAGACTTAATTTCTCACACGGATCCCACGAGGAACATCAGAAAAAAATAGATCTGATAAAGGCAACAAGGGAGAAACTTGATATGCCTATAGCTATTATGCTTGACACAAAGGGACCGGAGTACAGAATAGGAACTTTTGAAAATGGCAGAATTAAGCTGGATGACGGAGACAGTTTTATATTTACAACTGATGATGTTGTGGGTAATGAGAAAAGAGTTTCTGTCAATTATGACAAACTTATGGAGAATCTTAACGTTGGAGACATAATCCTTGTCAACAACGGACTTGTTATTTTTGAAGTTGAGAAAATAGAAGGAAATAATGCATATTGCAAAGTTCTGGCAGGCGGAGAGCTAAGCAACAAAAAAAGCATGAATTTTCCGGATAAGGTTATGAAACATGATTTTCTCAGCGATCAGGACAAAGAAGATCTTTTGTTTGGAATTAAAAATGACGTTGATTTTGTTGCGGCATCTTTTGTATCATGCAAAAAAGATATAGAAAAGATGCGTGAGTTCCTTGACGAAAACGGCGGTATGGATATTGATATCATTGCGAAGATTGAGAACAGGGCAGGTGTGGATAATATTGAAGATATCTGCGAAATTGCAGACGGCATTATGATTGCAAGAGGCGATCTTGGCGTGGAAATTCCTGCAATTGAGGTTCCTTCTGTCCAGAAATATCTCATTAAGAAATGCAGGCTTCTTGGCAAACGTGTAATTACTGCTACGGAAATGCTTGAGTCTATGATTTATAATCCAAGGCCTACGAGAGCAGAACTTTCAGACGTTGCTAATGCCGTTTATGACGGAACTTCGGCTGTAATGCTTTCCGGAGAAACAGCTTCAGGAAAATACCCTGTGGCAGCAGTGAAAAATATGGTTGATACATTGTCTTTTACCGAGAAAAACATGGATTATGAGAAACAGTTTAAGACAACGGAATTTACCATAAAGAGCAATATCGACGCTGTTTCTCACGCAACCTGTGCAATGGCGATAGACGTTAATGCCAGGTGCATAATTGTTAATTCACTTACGGGAAAGACTGCCAGAATGGTAAGCAGGTTCCGCTGCCCGGTGGATATTATAGGAATGACTACATCACAGAAGGGCTTCAGAAAGCTTAATATGAGCTGGGGCGTAACTCCCGTACTTTGTGAAAAATATGACAATATGGAAGAGATGTTTAACAACGATCTTGTTAAGGCGGAAGAAGTATTTCATCTTGCAAAAGGTGATAATGTAGTGCTGACAGGAGGGCTTGTAGACGGAAATTCCGGAAATACCAATCTGATAAAGGTTGAGAGTATTTAGGTATAAAATATTTAAAGGAATGATTGTCTGTGCAGTCATTCCTTTTTTTAATGTGGTTCTTGTATTAATTGCTGTTTCGCTATAAAATATAAATTAATTACAATATTATATGAAAGATGTGTATGGGATGAAAGAGAAAAGAGTAGAAGAAACAATTGTGGAGCAGATGAGAGAAGTAAGACCTGAGGATCTTAATGGTGCAGACAGGCTTTTCGGCGGGAGACTGATGCAGTGGATTGATGAAGTTGCAGGCATTACAGGTCTCAGATATGCGGAGAATACGGTAGTGACTGCTTCCGTGGATAACCTTAGATTTATAAGAGGGGTTTACCAACATGAAATAGTTGCTCTGATTGGCAGGGTTACTTATGTGGGAAGAACCTCTATGGAAGTAAGGGTGGATACCTATGTTGAGAGTCTCGACGGCATGAGACATCCTGTGAACAGGGCATATCTCACCCTTGTATCTGTTGATAAGAATGGCAAATCAAAAGAAGTACCAAGACTTATTGTTGAATCTGTTGGAGAACAGGCTGAATGGGAAGCAGGAAAGAAAAGAAGCGAACTTAGAAAAACACGAATGAAGGAAGGTTTCTAAAACTCCGTGTATATTGTTTTTAAAGCAACATACAATATCAGAATAAAAAGTAAATACAAGGAGTTTTGATGTGAAAAAAAGAAAAACGTTTGTGCTGACTTTTATTGCGGCAGGTGTAATAATGCTGATTATTTCCTGGTTTGCGGGAAGAATAATATCAAAGAAATATTATTTTTCACATAATAATACTTATAATGAAGAAGGAATGCTGATTGATTCCGTTAATCACCCTTATTATTCCAAAAGACAATGGGGGTACTTTTATAAAATACCACGGACTATCAGGTATTACTCAGATATAACCGGGACAGAAAGAAAAGCAATGGTGTTTCTGCCGGCAGGTTATAGCGAAAACAAATCCTATCCCATACTCTATCTTTTGCACGGATACGGTGGGAGACACAGCACATGGCGTAATAAAAATGCCCATATTATAATACAGAATCTTATATATTTTGAAGATGTTCCGGAAATGATTGTAGTATGTCCGGACTGCGTTGTAAGCCGTAATGAAGAAGACAGGGATGCCGGTTTTTACGAGACAATCCGGTATTTTGACCTGACAGAAAGAGAAATTATAGATAATCTTATGCCTTATGTGGAAGAACATTTTAATGTACTTACAGGCAGGGAAAATACGGCAATCGCAGGTAATTCCATGGGTGGAAGAAACTCCCTTGCCATTGGATTCAAAAATCAGGATAAATTCGGATATATAGGAGCTTTTTCATCTGTTTCGCCACTTCCGGATGAAAGACATTCCGGCGGTGTTCCGGCACTTCTTGATGAACTGAAACTGGATTCGTCACAGTTTGAATTTCTGATGCTGAGTGTAGGAAAATCCGATAATGTCTGCGGGGATGTAACTTATGCACTTCATGAATATATGACAGAACGTGGCATAAACCATGTGTTCTATGACGTGGATGGTGAACATGAAAACAAGGTGTGGCAGAATTCACTTTATAATTTCTGCAAAAATATTTTTAATCAGGAGTGATTCAAATGAAATTATTACTAAAACAGAGATTTTTTTCGTGGTTTGACAGCTATGACGTGTATTATGAAGATGGCAGTGTGGCTTTTAAGGTAAAGGGAGAACCGGCATGGGGGCATCTTTTAAGAATTTTTGATGCCCCGGGCAGTTATCTTGCCACAGTTAAAGAAAAAATATTTACTTTTATGCCGCAGTTTGAAATATTTTACGGGGATGAATATGTGGGAAATATTCATAAAGAACTAACTTTTTTTAAACCAAAATTCTATTTTGATTTTAACGGCTGGTATGTTGAGGGACATTTTATGGAATGGGATTATGAAATCTATGACGGATACAATAATCTTGTTGCCAACATCAACAAGGAAGTAATTAATTTTACCGATACATATTCCATAGATGTTGTAAATCCGCAGGATGCATTGCTTGTTCTTGCATTTGTGCTTGCAATGGATGCGGAAAAGTGTTCTAGGAATGATTAATAGTATGAATTAAATAATACAGATATGCGCATACTGATAAAAAACAGGAGATGCGTATATGAATGTGAATGATGATACAATAAAACTTCTGCGTGAATGTGACGCAGGTGTTGAGATGGGAATTAAGACTCTCGATAATGTAATTGATGATGTTGAAAGCGATGAGCTTAGAAAAATTCTTGAGAAAAGCAGGGAAACCCATTGTAAGCTAAAGGGCAATATAGCCGAGAAACTGGGTAACTATGGTGATGACGGCAAAGAGCCGGCGGCAATGGCATCATTTTTTGCCAAGGTAAAGTCAGAAGTGAAGCTTATGTCTGAGCATCCGGATGTATCTGCCGCGGAGCTTATTATTGATGGGTGCAATATGGGAATAAGGTCCATATATAAGTATTTTAATAAATATCCTGCTGCCGATGCTGAGATAAAAAGACTTGTTGATGATATCGTTAAGGAAGAGGAAGACCTTTCTGTTAAATTAAGAAAATTTTTGTAATGTACTTTAAGAAAGAGCATTTGTCCGTTGTGGCAAATGCTTTTTTTAGATAAATTAATACAAAACAGTCAAAGTCGGTCAAAAATACGCAAGAAAATGAATGAAAATGATTGACTTTGAAACAACATGGAGTTATAATGAGACTACAAAGTAAAGAAGGAGGCGAAAGGTAATGATTTACACAGTAACTTTTAATCCGTCTTTGGACTATATAGTGTCTGTCAGGGATTTTAAGCTTGGAATAACCAACAGGACAAGTGATGAACGGATTCTCCCCGGAGGAAAGGGAATTAATGTTTCAACAGTTCTTAAGAATCTTGGAATTGATAACACAGCACTTGGTTTTGTATCAGGTTTTACAGGAGATGAAATCGTAAGAAGACTTGAGAATATGGGCGTTAAGAACGGTTTTATCAGGCTTGAAAATGGATTTTCAAGAATTAATCTCAAACTTAAATCAACTGATGGAACAGAAATTAACGGACAGGGACCGGTTATAAGTAAAGAGAATGTTGAACTTCTTATGGAAAGATTATCACAGCTTAAGGACGGGGATGTTCTTTTCCTGTCAGGCAGCATTCCGGCGGGAATGGATGATGATGCCTACAAGAATATAATGGAACTGCTTAAGGGCAGGGACATTAAGATTGTTGTGGATGCGACGAAGGAACTGCTTGTGAAATCGCTTCCATACGGACCGTTTCTGATTAAGCCTAACAATTATGAACTAGGTGAGATATTCGGAGTAAGGCTTACAACAAGAAGTTCGGTTATCCCGTACGCTAAGAAACTGCAGAATATGGGCGCGAGAAATGTTCTGGTTTCAATGGCAGGAGAAGGTGCGGTATTGGTATCGGATGATGGCCGGGTAATTGACGCACCGGCACCTGAGGGAAAGCTCATTAACGGAGTAGGTGCAGGAGATTCAATGGTAGCCGGATTTATGGCAGGATATCTTGCAAGACACGATTACAACCATGCGTTCTGTATGGGAGTAGCATCAGGAAGTGCCAGTGCTTTTTCGGAAAATCTGGCAACAAAGGAAGAAATAGAAAAAGTGTATAAAACTATAGTATTGGAGGAAAAAGTATGAGAATTACTGATTTACTTGATAAGAGAAGCATATCTCTTACAGCAGCTCCTAAGAGCAAGGAAGAAGCGCTCAACGAAGCTATTGCCCTTATGGCTGAAAGTGGAAAAATCAACGATACTGAAGGGTATCGCAGGCAGGTATTTGCAAGAGAAGAAGAGAGTACAACAGGTGTAGGAGAAGGAATTGCAATACCACATGGAAAATGTGCAGCGGTTAACAGACCGGGACTTGCAGCAATGGTTATAAAAGACGGAGTGGATTTTGAATCACTTGACGGAGAACCTGTAACACTGCTTTTCCTTATAGCAGCACCGGACACAAAGGATAATGTCCATCTTGACGTACTCAGCAAATTATCAATGATGCTTATGGATGAAGAGTTTACAAAGAATTTAAGAAATGCATCAACAGCAGAAGAGTTTCTTGAAATAATAGATAAGGCTGATGAAGAAAAGAAAAGTGTGGACGAAAGACTTTCGGATATTACTAAAGCAGACGATAGCAAGGTAAAAATACTTGCAGTTACATCCTGTCCTACAGGAATCGCCCATACTTATATGGCGGCTGAGGGACTTGAAAAAGCAGCAAAGGCAAAGAATTGTTATATCAAGGTAGAGACAAGAGGTTCCGGCGGTGCCAAAAATGTACTTACAGATAAAGATATTGAAGAAGCTGATTTTATCATTATTGCGGCAGATGCCAAAGTTCCAATGGAAAGATTTGACGGAAAGAAGCTTATTGAGCGACAGGTTTCGGACGGAATCAATAAAGCGGATGAACTTATTGACCTTGCAATTAAAGGCGAAGCACCTGTATATAAGAGCGGAGTCAGATCTGACGATGAAGTTGAGAAAACAACTACAAAAAAAGGAATTGGACATAAGATTTATACACAGCTTATGAACGGTGTTTCACATATGCTTCCTTTTGTAGTAGGCGGCGGTATTCTTATTGCAATATCATTTCTTATTGATGGATTTGCGGTAGATATCAATTCATTGTCTGCTGCTGAAAGAAGCAGCTTCGGAAGCATAACAGATGCAGCGAGACTTTTTAACGAAATAGGTAATGTAGCTTTTAAATTTATGCTCCCCGTACTGGCGGGATTTATAGCAATGGCAATAGGCGACAGACCGGCACTTGCAGTCGGATTCGTAGGCGGCATGATGGCAGCCAACGGAACATCCGGATTCCTTGGAGCACTTGTAGCAGGTTTTGCGGCAGGATATATTGTTTTGTTACTTGTTAAGTTATGCAGTAAACTTCCGGATGCACTGGAAAAGATAGCACCTGTACTTATATATCCGCTTGTCGGTATTCTGGTAATGGGTCTCCTGATGAAATTTGCGGTTGAACCTGTAATGGGTTATATTAACACGGCAATGAACAACGGACTTAATAGTATGGGAAGCGGAAGCAGAATTGTTCTCGGACTTGTCCTTGGCGGAATGATGGCAATTGATATGGGCGGACCTTTCAATAAAGCAGCATATGTATTCGGAACAGCTTCCATTGCATCAGGCAATTATGATATGATGGCATCAGTAATGATTGGCGGAATGGTTCCACCTTGCGCAATTGCTCTTGCAACTATAATTTTCAAAAACAAGTTCTCAAAGCAGGAGAGACAGTCAGGTCCTACTAACCTGATTATGGGTCTTGCATTCATTACAGAAGGAGCAATTCCGTATGCGGCAGCAGATCCATTCAGGGTTATTCCGGCATGTGTAGTTGGTTCAGGCGTTGCGGGTGCATTATCAATGGCATTTAAATGTACACTCATGGCTCCTCACGGCGGAATTTTCGTAGTACCTGTTATGGGCAATAAATTTATGTATCTTCTGGCACTTGTAATAGGAACTGCAGTATCAACAGTTCTTTTAGGAATTTTAAAGAAAAAACAGACGAATTAGAAAGGAGAAAAACGGGATGAGAGAATTTAAGTATGTTATAACTGATTCGGAGGGAATACATGCACGTCCGGCAGGACTCCTTGTAAAAGCAACAAAAGATTTTGCATGTGACATTAAAATAGCTAAAGACGGTAAAGCAATGAACTGTAAGGCTATATTCGGAATTATGGGACTCGGTGTTAAAAAAGGCAATGAAGTAACACTTACTTTTGACGGAGAAGACGAAGACAAGGCCTACGAGACAGTAAGCAGGTTTATGCAGGAAAATCTTTAAAAGGGAGAGAAACTTATGAAGGTGTATGAAGGTAAAAGTGTATTCAATGGCATTGCCATTGGAAAGATAAAACTGTATTTAAAGGGCGAACAGCAGGTAAAAAGACATAAGGTTACAGATGTTAAAGCTGAGTTGCTAAGATATGAAGAAGCACGTAATAAAAGTATGACGGAACTTAAGGGCCTTTATGAAAAGGCTCTTAAGGAAGTAGGAGAAGCAAATGCCGCCATATTTGAAGTCCATCAGATGATGCTTGAGGATGAGGATTATAACGAATCAGTCCGTAATATAATTGAGTCCCAGGGCGTTAATGCCGAATATGCGGTTGCGGCTACAGGAGACAATTTTTCCAAAATGTTTTCATCCATGGAGGATGAATATATGAAAGAAAGAGCAGCAGATGTAAAAGATATTTCTGAAAGAGTGATATCTGTTCTGAATGGAAAAAGCAGCAGTAATGATACAGGTGATGAAGCATCAATTATTGTTGCGGATGACCTTGCACCTTCGGAGACGGTACAGCTTGATAAGGATAAAGTTTTATCCTTTGTAACGGTTCATGGTTCATTAAATTCACATACTGCAATTCTTGCAAGAACTATGGCAATACCTGCACTTGTCAACACACCTTTGCCCCTTGACGAAGAAATTGATGGTGTAATGGCGGTAGTTGACGGAACTAAAGGTGTTATATATATTGACCCTGACTGTGAGACACTGGAACTAATGAAAAAGCGTAAAGCAGAGGAAGATGAAAAAAGAGTGCTTTTACAGACTCTTAAAGGCAAAGATAATATTACTGTCGATGGACAAAAGATTATGCTTTATGCTAATATAGGCAATATAAAAGATCTTGCCAAAGTTATTCAGAATGATGCAGGCGGAATCGGGCTTTTCAGAAGTGAGTTCATATACCTTGAGAGCAAGGATTTCCCTACGGAAGAAGAACAGTTCATGATTTACAGACAGGTTGCTGAGACAATGGCAGGCAAAAAGGTCATTATAAGAACTCTTGACATAGGCGCAGACAAACAGTGTGATTATTTTAATATGGCACATGAAGATAATCCTGCAATGGGATGCCGCGCCATAAGAATCTGTCTCACAAGGCCTGAGATTTTCAAGACACAGCTTCGTGCACTTTACAGGGCGAGTGCGTATGGCAATATAGCCATTATGTATCCGATGATAATAAGTGTATGGGAAGTGAAAAGAATCAAAGAAATTGCAGAAGAAGTAAGGAAAGAGCTTGATGAACAGGGAATATTATACGGTAATCCCGAACAGGGCATTATGATAGAGACACCTGCTGCGGTAATGATAAGCGATGAACTTGCAAAAGAAGTTGACTTTTTCAGTATAGGAACTAATGACCTTACACAATATACTCTTGCAATAGACAGGCAGAATACGGAACTTGATATGTTCTATGATTCACATCATCCGGCAGTGCTTAAGATGATATCAATGGTTATTGACAATGCACATAAAGCGGGAATATGGGCAGGAATATGCGGAGAACTTGGTGCAGACCAGTCACTTACAAAAGAATTCCTTGCCATGGGTGTTGATGAATTATCGGTGTCACCGGGAAGCGTATTACCTATTCGCAAGATTGTTATTGAGACAAATGTTAAGGATTATAAGGCGAAAAAAAATGCTGACAAAACAAAGACATGAAGAAATGGTTAATATTATAAGAGAAAGAGGTAGCGTTACCACGAATGAGATGGCTAAGATACTTGGCATCTCAGAATCAACGGCAAGGCGCGACATTAATTTCCTTGCTGACACCGGCAAAGTTATAAAAGTATACGGTGGAGCTATGTTTGATCCGCAGGATGTGGATACTAAAGAAGATAGTTTTGAACAAAGAATGGATATTAATGCTACTGAAAAAGGCAAGGCAGCAGAAAAGGCACTTGAATTAATTACTCCGGATGATTTTATATATATAGATGCAGGAACTACAACAAAGTATATTGCGGACAATTTTAATATGAATGGCGTAAGAATTGTAACGAATGGCATTGAACATGCCAGAATACTTGCGTCAAAAGGCAATGAGGTAGTCCTTGTGGGAGGCAACGTCAAGATATCTACAGATGCAATTGTTGGAACATTAGCTGTAAATACACTTGATAAATATCATTTTACAAAGGGCTTTTTCGGAACTAATGGCATATCTTCGAAAGCCGGCTATACAACGCCCGATATTAATGAGGCACTTGTTAAGAAAGCAGCAATGCAGAAATGCAGTAAGTCCTTTATTGTATGTGATTCTTCAAAATTTAATACAATAAGTGCCGTAACTTTTGCATCTTTCAGAGAGGCAACCATTGTAACCAATCTGTGCCCTGCAGAATTCTCAAAATATAAAAATATAATAGTATACTGACATTAAAAATCTCAAGGTGTATAATGACCTTGAGATTTTTTTGGCGAGGTGACAAAATGCAGGTTACGGAAAAAATAGATGCTTTGAGAAAAATCATGGTCGATAGTAATATTGACGCCTATATAATAGTTACTGACGATTACCACGGCTCTGAATATGTAGGAGATTATTTCAAAGAACGTGAGTATATGTCAGGGTTTACAGGTTCGGCGGGAACACTTCTTGTCATGACTGATTTTGCCGGACTATGGACTGATGGAAGATATTTTTTGCAGGCAGAGGAAGAACTGGCGGGTACAGGCATAGAACTTATGAAGAGCGGAGAAGCGGACTGCCCCTCAATAGAAGTTTTTTTGTATGACAAATTAAAAGAAAACAGTGTTGTGGGATTTGACGGAAGAACCGTGAATTGTAATTTTTTTAACAGACTAAAAAACAGGCTGGACAGTAAGAAAATTACCTACGCCATGGATAAAGACCTTGTAGATGCAATATGGAAAGACAGACCTGGAATGTCTTCGCGTAAAGTATGGGAACTGGATTATGAATACACCGGAATGTCAAGAAAGGATAAGATCGGACACCTTTTTGAAATAATGGACAAAAACGGGGCTGATGCCATGGTGCTTACTGCTCTTGATGAGATAGCATGGCTATTGAATTTAAGAGGTGATGATATTGAATATTGTCCCGTATTTTTAAGTTTTATGTATATCAGCAAAAAAATAAGTGTCCTTTATGTAAACCGCAGTATTTTAAGCGATGATATTATTAGCGGGCTTGCCGATGATGGCATTATAATTAAGGATTACGAGTCAGTATATGACAATCTGGCAGGAATAAGCTCGGAGAAAATCATGATTGACCCTTCAAGTGCCAACTGTTTTATAAAAGAAAATATTGCAATAAACAGCTTTGCATACGAGACGGAAAGCCCTGTTGAGCTTATGAAAGCGATAAAAAATCCTATAGAGACCGAGAATATAGAAAGTGCCCACATAAAAGACGGTGTGGCAGTTACTAAATTTGTCCGGTGGCTGACAGAAAACGTTAAAAAAGGCACTGTAACGGAAATGTCGGCAGCAGAGAAACTTGACGAATTCAGAAAAATGGGAGAGGGTTACATCGGACAAAGCTTTGCCCCTATCGTTGCATATAAAGAGCATGGAGCAATTGTCCATTATGAAGCTTCAAAAAAGACGGATGTTACCATGAAACCGGTAGGCCTTTGTCTTATTGATACAGGCGGACACTATCTTCAGGGAACAACGGATATAACCAGAACAGTTCCGCTTGGAAAACTGACAGAAGAAGAAAAGAAAGCATATACTCTTGTACTTATGGGTCATTTACGCCTTGCCGCAACGGTTTTTAAATATGGAGTTACAGGCGGAGGGCTTGATATTATTGCAAGGGAACCTTTGTGGGAATACGGAATGGATTTCAGACACGGAACAGGGCATGGCGTCGGATATCTTCTTAACGTGCATGAAGGACCACAGAGAATAAGCTGGAAAAATAATGATGTGGTGCTTGATGAGGGTATGGTTATATCCGATGAACCGGGGTATTACGAAACCGGAAAATTCGGAATACGACACGAAAATCTATTGCTTGTTAAGGCCGATTTACCGGAAACGGAATATGGAAAAATGTGTTATTTTAAAAATCTTACATACGTTCCTTTTGACAAAGAGGCACTTCTGCCTGAACTTATGACAAGCAGGGATATTATGCTCTTTAACAGGTATCAGAAGAACGTATATGAAAGGATATCACCTTATCTTTGCGATGATGATAAAAAATGGCTGGAATCCTACACAAAACCTATAGAAAACTTTACTTTTTGACGGATAAGTGTTATAAGTTAATTAGGTATATGTATTTACAGAAAGGAATGATTTTATGAAAGGTATTAATCTCCCGGTAAGAAATTCGGTATCATATTTATTTAATAATCTTAAGACGAATAGTCCTACACAGTCTATTTTTGACTGCCTTACAGAGTATAACAGTATACGTTCGGGAAGTTTTTATAAGCTTGCAAAGAGATATTATTCCAAGATTACCGACAGTGATACGAAGAGTAAGTTAAAAGATGTTTCGCATAGTATTTCCACATCTACAGCTGATAAGGAGAAACTTTCCAGGCTTAAGGAGAATGTTGAATCATTGTCTGCGTCAGTTGATATACTTACAGAAAGCGGCAGAAAGTCTGTTTTTTCAAAAGACAAGGACGGAAATTACGATACAGAGAAGATTTACAATGCAGTAAGCAGTTTTATTAAGAATTATAACAATGTTATTAAGGAAGCCAAGGATACGGACTCGTCATCCGTTAATACAGCAGCTACCAATATGATGAACAATACGGTTATTAATTCCAAAATGTTAGCGTCAATCGGAATTACGGCAGACGATAACAATATGCTTACGGTTAATAAAGATACATTTATGAAATCCGATATGACTAAAGTAAAATCTTTATTAAATGACAGAGGAAGCTATGGTTATTCATTAAGCGTTAATTCTTCAATGATTGAATTTTCCATAAAGAGTGAAATGAACAAAGCTAATACATATACAAATGTTGGTAATTTTTCTAATAATTACAATTCGGGTTCATTATTTAATTATATGATTTAAGGAGCATTACAATGAAAATAGGCATACTTGGATACGGCAATCTCGGAAGAGGAATAGAATGTGCCGTAAAGCAGAATGATGATATGGAACTTGCAGCTGTATTTACAAGGCGTAATCCGGATACAGTTAAAATATTGACAGAAGGCGTTAAGGTATATCCGGTTTCAGATATTTTGGAACATAAAGATGAAATAGATGTGCTTATCCTTTGCGGAGGCAGCGCTACGGACTTACCTGTACAGACTCCGGAATATGCAAAATATTTTAACGTAATAGATAGTTTTGATACACATGCAAGAATACCTGAACATTTTGACAATGTTAATAAGGCAGCTACGGAAAGCGGACATACGGCACTTATTTCGTGTGGATGGGATCCGGGAATGTTTTCACTTAACAGGTTATATGCCAATGCGATTCTCCCACAGGGTAATGATTATACTTTCTGGGGCAAGGGCGTAAGCCAGGGACATTCTGATGCAATAAGAAGAGTTGAAGGCGTTAAGGACGGAAAGCAGTATACAATTCCTGTTGAAGCAGCACTTGAGGCAGTCCGTAACGGCGAGAATCCTGAACTTACAACAAGGCAGAAACATATAAGAGAGTGTTTTGTTGTTGCAGAAGAAGGGGCTGATCTTAATAAGATTGAAGAGACAATCAAGAATATGCCTAACTATTTTGCAGATTATGATACGACAGTGCATTTTATTTCGGAAGAAGAACTTAAGGCCAACCACAGTGGTATTCCACACGGAGGTTTTGTATTCAGAAGCGGCATAACAGGATGGAACGGTGAACATAAGCACATTATAGAATACAGCCTTAAACTTGATTCCAATCCGGAATTTACATCATCAGTCATAGTTGCATACGCCAGAGCAATTAACAGACTTCATAAGGAAGGCGTCAACGGCTGTAAGACAGTTTTTGATATAGCACCTGCTTATTTAAGTAAGGCTTCAGGTGAAGAACTCAGGGCACACCTTTTATAATAAGAATAAGGAAATGGTATAATGCAGATAGGAAATTATAATATAACAGATAAAGAAATTGACCAGTATATAGCAACACTTGCACCTGAACAGCAGATGTATAAAGACGTTCCGGCATTCAGGGATCAGGTAAAATCACGACTTGAAGAGATTTCTCTTTTTGCGATGGAGGGTGAAGAAAAGCACCTTGATGAGACAGAAGAGTATAAGAATACACTTAGTGTTGTAAGAAGAGACGTGCTGGGACAGTTGGCAATGGCTGAGATAATCAATGATGTGGATGTCACTGATGAAGAAGTTAAAGATTATTATGAGAACCATAAGGAACAGTTTGGAAGACCGGCTTCTGTAAGTGCAAGTCACATTCTTGTTGATTCTGAGGACAGATGTAACGAAATTAAATCCGAAATTGAAAATGGCGGCAAGAGCTTTGAAGATGCGGCAAAAGAATATTCTACATGTCCTTCCGGAAAGAGCGGAGGAAGTCTCGGTACTTTTGGTAAAGGACAGATGGTAAAGGAATTTGAGGATGCTTCATTTAACGGAGAACTCAATAAGATTCTTGGACCTGTAAAGACTAAATTCGGATATCATCTTATAAGAGTGGATGAGAGGCAAGACGCAAGTGTTATGCCTTTTGAACAGGTGGCTGACAAGGTCAAAGCTGCTGCAAAAAGAGCAAAACAGCAGAAAGTATATGACGAGAATGTTGCCAGACTGAGAGCAAAATTTGTCAGATAGAGGAGGAATTGAATGGACTATTATTCTGAAAACAATAATGATAACCGGCAATATTATAATCCGGGATATATTAAAAGGTCAGGCGGAAAAATAGCCGGTTCAGTTATACTCAGTTTTTTCATTGCTATTTTTTTATTTATTCTTCTTGAAATGTCAGCATTTAAACATTTAATGAAAGCTGATAATATTAGGAAAATGGCATCAAGACTTGACTTTAGTAAATTATCATCCGATATCCTTTTTGAAAGTACAGATGATGATGAGTCAATGTCTGATTATCTTTATGAAAAAATTGGTGAGATGAAGGATATTAAAGAAATTCCGAGGGATACTTTTGACGAATTTGTGGAAAAAGACCTTTCACCATATTTTAAAGGATTGCTTGAGGATACAGCAGACGCAATTGTTAACGGAAAAGGCGATATATCCTTTACACCACAGGATATAGCCGGTTTACTTGAAGATACACATGTTGAAGGCATGGAAGACATTAAGCTTTCCGATGCTGATATGTCAGTGATAGAAAGTGCATTTGAGAATGGTAATGTTAAAAGCACAATAGAGCAGATTAACAACGGAACCCTTCTTGAGGAATTTGATATAGCAGGAAAAGTTTTTTCATCACTTGCATTTATGATTACAGCCGTAATACTGGCATTAATGATTATAGGAGTTGTTATTGTAAACAGACATTATGTCAAGGCACTTTTATTACATATCGGAATACCTTTCCTTATTGTAGGCCTGTTAAGTGCAATGACGACATTTTCAATCGCATCCGTTTCAATGTCAGCAATTAAGGGTGTTGACCATAACCTGGCTGCATTGGTCAGCATATTTAAGGATTCTGTAGTTACCACATTTACATTATTTACTGCCATAGTTGCAGGCCTTGGGCTTGTATTTACGGCAGCGGGATGTTTTGTACCACGCACAAAAGCAGATTCACAGATTTATAATTAATATATTTTAAGACAGTTCGTTTGTACCATCCTGTCTATAAATAAAACCAGGGCTCCCAAAGGGACAGCTCTGCTGTCCCTTTTATTTATAGTTTTAATATTAAGAAAGAAGGCAAATATGTATTCGTTAATATCTGAACACAGTTTTGATGCAGCTCATTTCCTTAAAGGATATGAGGGCAAATGCAGCAATATACATGGACATCGTTGGAGAGTAGTTGTCGAAATTCAAGGTGATGCATTGAAAAAAGACAGCCACACAAGAGGGATGTTAATTGATTTTGATGAGTTAAAAGAGACAATTAAAAAAGAAGTGGATGATTTTGATCATTGTCTGATAATAGAAAAAAATTCATTAAAAGAAAATACCTATAATGCACTTAAAGATGAAGGCTTCAGGATTGTTGAACTTGATTTCCGCTCAACAGCAGAAAATTTTTCAAAATATTTTTATGACAGAATAAGTGAAAAAGGTTATCAGGTAAAATGTGTGTCCGTATATGAGACACCAAACAACTGTGCCGTATACGGAGAATGATATGGCAGAATATAAAGTTGTTGAAACATTTGTAAGTATTAATGGTGAAGGAAGAAAAGCAGGTGAACTTGCATTTTTCTTAAGACTTAAAGGCTGTAACCTTGACTGCTCTTATTGTGATACCAAATGGGCAAATAAAGGAGATGCATCCTTTGAAATCATGGATGAAAATGAAATATACGGCCTTATTAAAAAATCAGGAATCCGTAATGTAACTATTACAGGAGGAGAACCGTTGTTCCGTAAGGATATGGCAATATTGTTGGAACTGCTTGATAACGATAGGGAATTATCCGTCGAAATTGAGACAAATGGAAGCGTGGACCTGAAACCTTACCTGCCGGTGTGCAAAAATATAAGTTTTACCATGGATTATAAACTTCCAACAAGCAGGATGGAGGAACAGATGTGCCTTGGAAATTTTGAAATATTAAGGAACATTGACACCGTCAAATTTGTATCGGGAAGCATTAAGGATTTGGAAAAAGTAGAAGAAATCATACAAAAATATGACCTTTGCAAAAGAACAAAAGTATATATAAGTCCTGTTTTCGGGAATATAGATCCTGCTGATATAGTAGAATTTATGAAAGAAAGAAAAATGAATAAAGTTAGGTTACAGCTGCAGCTCCATAAATTTATCTGGGATCCGGATAAAAAAGGCGTGTAACAGGAAAAGAGGCAGAAATGGCTATTGATAGAGAAGCAATTAAAAAGCATATAAGAGGAATACTTATTGCATTAGGTGATGATCCGGACAGGGAGGGCCTTAAGGACACACCCGAAAGAGTGGCAAAGATGTATGAAGAGGTCTTTGAGGGGATGAATTATTCCAACAAAGAAATCGCAGAAATGTTTAATAAGACTTTTGAACAGGGACTGGATACCATAACCGACAGTAAAGATATGGTATTGGTAAAAGATATTGATATTTTCAGTTATTGTGAACATCATCTTGCCCTCATGTATGATGTGAAAGTTTCCGTAGCATATATTCCCAACGGTAAAGTAATCGGTTTAAGCAAAATCGCAAGAATTGCCGATATGGTGGGTAAACGTCTGCAGTTGCAGGAAAAGATTGGCAGCGACATAGCAGAAATTATGGAAACGGTAACGGAGTCGGAAGACATTGCCGTGTATATTGAAGGCTGTCACAGCTGCATGACAGCAAGAGGTATAAAAAAGAATAACAGTAAGACCGTTACCACAACATTCAGAGGCGAATTTTCAAAGGATAAACTACTTCAGATGAAATTCCTTATGGGAATTAATAACAGACCTGCAGATTAAGAAAGGAGAAATTATGAGAGCATTGGTATTATCAAGCGGTGGAGTTGACTCTACCACATGCCTTGGCATGGCCGTTGATAAATACGGCAAAGAAAATGTAGTATCTTTATCTGTATTTTACGGACAGAAACATACAAAAGAACTTGAAGCTGCAACAAAAGTGGCAAAATATTACGGAGTTGAACATTTGGCAATAGATTTATCGCTTATTTTTAAGGACAGCGATTGTTCACTTTTGTCACATTCAACAGAAGAAATCCCACATGAAAGTTATGCTAAACAGCTTGAAAAGACTGACGGAAAGCCTGTGTCAACTTACGTACCTTTCAGAAACGGACTTTTTCTTGCAACAGCGGCAAGTATTGCTTTATCAAAAAAATGTGATGTTATATATTACGGGGCACATGCGGATGACGCAGCGGGCAATGCTTATCCTGATTGCAGTGAGGCATTTTATAATGCCATGAATACCGCTGTTTATGAAGGAAGCGGCAGGCAGCTTAAGATAGAGGCACCCCTTGTTACATGGAATAAAGCAACGGTTGTTAAAAAAGGATTGGAACTTAAAGTACCTTATGAGCTTACGTGGAGCTGTTACGAGGGCGGGGATAAGCCTTGCATGAAGTGTGGCACATGTATAGACAGGATGAAAGCATTTGAAGCAAATAATGTAAAAGACCCGGTTTTAGGAGAATGAATATGAGTGGCAGAAGCAAAGAAGAAACAGAAGGCGTAACCCTTTTAGGAAACCAGAAGGTAAAATATGCCGATAATTATGCACCTGAGGTGCTTGAAACCTTTATTAACAAACATCAGGACAATGACTATTTTGTCAAATTTAACTGTCCTGAATTTACAAGTCTTTGTCCTATAACGGGACAGCCTGATTTTGCAACCATAACAATATCTTATGTACCTGATGTAAGAATGGTGGAAAGCAAATCACTGAAGCTTTATCTTTTCAGCTTCAGAAATCACGGCGATTTTCATGAAGACTGTGTTAATATAATCATGAAAGACCTGATTAAACTTATGGAACCGAAATATATAGAAGTGTGGGGCAAATTTACTCCAAGAGGAGGCATAAGCATTGACCCTTACTGCAACTACGGAAAGCCCGGAACAAAGTGGGAGAGGATTGCCGGAGACAGAATGGCAAACCATGATATGTATCCCGAAAAAATTGATAACAGATAGAGTTAATTAAATCTTAACCTGAACCGATATAAAGAGTATAACAGGCAAAAGGATTTGCACACATAATACAAGGAGGTCATATATGGACGTTAATGTTTCAGGTAGTGTATCATCTACAAATACGTATTCAGACTATTCTTCTTCAAAGACAGCAGAGAAGAAATCATCTGAGTCTAAGGAAGATAAGGCTGCGGTATATGAGAAATCAGAAGTTAAGTCAAGTGCTACATACTCAATAAGCAAGATGAGTGAGAGCGACAGAGCAGCTCTTGTGCAGAAGCTTAAGCAGGACCAGGAAGACAGACAGAACCAGCTTACAAGTCTTGTACAGAAGATGTTTAATAATCAGGGTGCTACTTATGACAGTATCTGGAAGATGCTTTCAAGTGGGAAGTTCACAGTGGATGCACAGACTAAGGCACAGGCACAGGCTGACATTTCCGAGGACGGTTATTACGGAGTCAAGCAGACATCGGAGAGAATGTTTGATTTTGCCATGGCTCTCGCAGGTGATGATGTTGATAAGATGAAGGAAATGCAGGCGGCTGTTAAGAAGGGTTATGAACAGGCAGAAAAGACATGGGGCGGTAAGCTTCCGTCAATCTGCAGTGAAACACTGGATGCGGTTAATAAGCTTTTTGATGACTACTACAAGTCAAAATCTACAACAACAGAATAATATGCATGTGGCCACTTCAATGTGGCCCTTGTTATATACGGAGGATAGAGATGTCACGTTTAATAGGATGGAATGCGTTCGGAGTAATACTTAGTATAATAATTGGATTTATACCTTCGATAATTGCATTTGTAAAACAGAATATATACAAAGGACAGGTTGTTTTATATCAGGGAATAGTTTTTGTTATTAATCTTGCAATATGTATTCTGCTGAATATTTTGCCTAGAATTATTGTTTTTAACATTATAAGAAATATATGGGATGTTGTATTTGCTGTAATCTGGATATATTTTCTTGTCCATGCAATCAAGGATAAGGAAATGCCAAGACCATAATGCTCTTTTGCTTGACTTTTTTTTAACATACTATAAAATTAATACTATAAATATTTTAGAGGTAACAGGCAATGAGTAAGATTATTTTAACAGGTGACAGACCAACCGGAAGACTTCATATCGGTCATTACGTTGGTTCACTTAAGAGAAGAGTTGAATTACAGAACTCCGGAGAATATGATAAAATTTATATAATGATTGCAGATGCCCAGGCATTGACAGATAATTACGATAATCCGGACAAAATCAGGGAGAACATTGTGGAAGTAGCGCTTGATTATTTATCATGTGGTATTGACCCTGAAAAATCAGTTATATTTATACAGTCAATGGTTCCGGAACTTACGGAATTAACTTTTTATTATATGAATCTGGTTACGGAAGCAAGACTTCACCGTAATCCTACAATCAAGAGCGAGATAGAGATGAGAGGCTTTGGCGGGACAATTCCTGCCGGATTTTTATGCTATCCTATCAGTCAGGCTTCTGATATTACAGCATTTAAAGCAACAACGGTTCCTGTAGGAGAAGACCAGATGCCTATGCTTGAGCAGGCAAGGGAAATCGTTAATAAATTTAATACAATTTACGGTGAGACACTTGTCGAACCACAGATTCTTTTACCTGACAACAAGGCTTGTTTAAGACTTCCGGGTACGGACGGCAAGGCTAAGATGAGTAAATCTCTGGGCAACTGTATTTATCTTGCAGACACAGAAGAAGATGTACGCAAGAAGGTTATGTCCATGTATACCGATCCTAACCATCTTAAAGTTGAAGATCCGGGACAGGTTGAAGGCAATACGGTATTTACTTATCTTGATGCTTTCTGTAAGGATGAGCATTTTGCAAAATTTTTACCTGATTATGCCAACCTTGATGAGTTAAAGGCACATTACCGCAGAGGCGGACTTGGAGATGTCAAAGTAAAGAAGTTCCTTAATAATGTAATGCAGGAAGAACTGGCTCCGATAAGGGAGAGAAGAAAATACTGGGAAAAGAATATTCCTGAGGTATATGATATCTTAAAGAGAGGCAGTGAGGAAGCACAGAAAGCAGCTGCAGAGACCCTTAAAGAAGTTAAAGCGTCTATGAGAATTAATTATTTTGAAGACGGCGCACTTATCAATGATACAATGAAAAAATATATGTAAAAAATAACACCGTGATTAGTCTTTGTGAGGCTTATCACGGTGATTTTTTATCTTTTTAAAGGGATAGTGCAGTCAAGACCGCTTGTATATGAAAGGTTGCCAAGTTCCTTAAGAACCGCAGGAGAATTGTCCGGTATTCTGTTGTAGGAATTCAGTAATGCACAGTCCATAAGTTCTATGGAATTCACATATCTAGGGATTTTACCATCCATAATATCAAAAACGGACTGGGTGGAGGTGATTGTGTCATCCCATGGGTTATACCACTCTTGGTGAGCTTCATTGCAGGAATCCTTAGAATGGGTTACATCGTTAATCAGAAGAGGGGATAAAAACGGATGATGGAATGTCATATCCTCGATTTTACTGATTACCTTGTGCTTATTGGCTTTTTTATCCATAATTATGCTGCTTTCAATCTTAAAGGATATAACGGCCGCTTTAATCATTCTTATGGAAATATCAATATCGTATGTAGCTAAAATTGCCTTGTGAAGAAGCCTTGCAATGGCATCCTGTTCTTTTGGTGTGATATCTATTGCTTTTTTGTGATTCAGTTCAGTTAAGCTCATGCCTTTGTAATGCATGAGGACTTCCCGGTCAATATCCGTTTCAAGACCGAAATGCACACCGAGAACTTCTTTGTCAGGCTTTGTGGTTACCCTGCAGTATACATAAGGATGAATAGCCGAATCCAGCAGATAGTGGCCTATAAAGCCTTGGATATATGCGTTGCAGGTCTCATAGTCTTCAAGTTCTTTTATTGTTGAGCAGGCAATTATAAGCTGGTTAAAAAATTCGCCTGTATTTTCCTTATGCATTTTATTGGCAATATTAGGAAAAAGACCTGATGAAGTGGGAAGAAAGTAAAAAAACAGGTCGGGTCCCTGAAGCCCAAGTGAATAAGCTTTATTGTGTTTTCTTATAATATCCTTGGCATTTCCTTTAGGTAAACCATGAAATGCGTTAATTCCAAAAATATGATGTGTTACAAATCCGGGCATAGCTCTGCCTCCTTAATATTTATCTTATAACAGTATAAACCTTTTGCTTATTTTGTAAACACTCATTTACTTGAATTATTTTATTTTATTTGATAGAATATGGATTTGAAAAAAATGAAATTGTAAAGAGGAAAAAATAATGGCATACAAAATTCTGGCATTTGATATTGACGGTACATTAACCAACTCTCAGAAAATAATTACGGAAGAGACCAAGAGAGCTATTTTTGCTGCAATGGACAAAGGCTGCAAGGTTCTTATCGCATCAGGCCGTCCTGTCAAGGGATTAAGAGGATATGCAGAGGAACTTCACCTTAAGGAAAACGGCGGTTATATTCTTTCGTTAAACGGAGGGTATATAATGTCCTGTGCCGATGAAAAGGTACTTTATGATGTAAAGGTACCAAAAAAATATTACAAGGAAATATATGAACTTTCTAAGAAACACGGCGTTAATCTTCTGACATATCAGGGTGAGACCGTTATCTCTGAAGATATAGATGACGAATATCTTGATATCGAAGCAAGACTTAACGGATTACCTAAGAAGAAAGTGGACAATCTTTATGAGTATCTGGATTTTGAAGTTAATAAGTTCCTGATGACAGGAGACGGAGATTATCTTGCCGAGGTTGAAAAAGATGTATATGATAAACTTCACAATAATCTTGACGTATACAGATCGGAACCTTTTTTCCTTGAAATCCTGCCAAAGGATGTTAATAAAGGAAAGGCTCTTGAAGCACTGCTAGCCATTCTCGGGGTAGACAGGGATGAACTTATGGCATTCGGAGATGGTTATAACGATAAAACAATGGTAGAATATGCAGGGCTTGGTGTTGCAATGGGCAATGCCAAAGATGTGGTAAAAGAAGCTGCAGATTACGTTGCTCCTACAAATGACGAGGATGGTATCGTAGAGGTAATCCATAAATTTATACTGGACTAAAATGCTTTAAAGTGTTAAACTGATGTAGTAAAAAAGTTAGAAACAGGTGGACATTATGAGCAAAAATGTAAGAACCAGTCAGGTAGATCATTTGTATGAAGCTATACTTTGCCTGAAAGATAAATCGGAATGTTATGCTTTTTTTGAGGATATATGTACCGTTAAGGAAATAGAGACAATTTCGCAACGATATGAAGTAGCTAAGATGCTTAGGGAAAACAGGACATATATTGATATTGCGGAAGCTACCGGAGCATCTACTGCAACTATAAGCAGGGTAAATCGTTCCCTTAATTATGGCTGTGACGGATATGATATGGTTTTTAAACGCCTTGACGAAGAAAAAAAAGACGAATAATCAGGTCATTAATAAATTTTTAGTGACATTTTATTTTATATAGGTTATAATTTAACGGAAATAACTAATTAATGTGTGGAGGTACAGTTAGATGGGAATTATTTCAAGATTCAAAGATATTATGTCAGCTAACATTAATGCATTGCTTGACAAGATGGAAGATCCTGAGAAGATGGTAGACCAGTATCTCAGAAATCTCGAAAGTGACCTTGGTAAGGTTAAGCAGGAGACAGCATCAGTTATGGCTGATGAACAGAGAGCCAAGAGAGAACTGGATGCATGCAATGCACAGATTGATGAACTTCAGAAGTATGCCGAGAAGGCAGTAGTTGCCGGTAATGATGAGGATGCAAGGAAGTTCCTTGAACAGAAGCAGACTCTTGTAACTAAGCAGCAGGCATTACAGCAGACATACACTCTTGCGGCAGACAATGCTGACAAGATGCGTCAGATGCATGATAAGCTTGTTAATGATATCAGCACTCTTAATGCCAGAAGAGATACAATCAAGGCTAAGATTAAAGTTGCCAAGGCACAGCAGACAGTCAATAAGATTGGAGCAAGTGTTGCCGGAGCAGACAAGAATCTTTCAGCTTTTGATAAGATTGAAGCTAAGGCAGATAAGATGTTAGATGAAGCTAACGCAATGGCAGAGCTTAATCAGTCAGGCAGAGACAATACAGTTGAGAACCTTAAGGATAAATACACAGTTTCTTCACCTGCGGTTGATGATGAATTAGCAGCTATTAAAGCTAAAATGGGAATGTAGTTATATTACATAAGACATCAATTAAGAGGCAGCAGCCTTTGAATCGGGAGCCCGGCGGGCTCCCATTTTGTTATGGCGACGAGTAAAATGTAAAATGATACAAAGCCCAATGCTTGAATTAAGGACTTTGTATCATTTTATATTTGATGACCGCTAATCATCGAGCCACCGGGCGAGATGAGGAGCGACTTGCCGCTGCAAGATGATTACGAGGAGAACGTAAAATATGAGCATATATGACAAGCTTAACGAACAACAGAAAGAAGGCGTTTTTACAACAGAAGGTGCCGTTCTGATTCTTGCGGGTGCCGGCTCAGGAAAAACGGGTGTGCTTACCCACAGGATAGCCCATCTTATAGATGATTTAGGTGTGAACTCCTACAATATCCTTGCGATAACTTTTACCAATAAAGCGGCAAAAGAGATGAAAGAAAGAGTTGACAGACTGGTGGGAATGGGCGCCGATTCAGCATGGATTATGACTTTTCATGCTGCCTGTGTAAGGATTCTGCGAAGATATATATGCAGAATAGGATATGACAATAATTTTACCATTTACGATACGGATGACCAGAAAAGCGTCATAAAAGATATTTTAAAAAGAAAAAACCTTGATCCTAAACAGTACAAGGACAGAACTATTTTATCTGTTATTTCCAATGCAAAGGACAATCTTATTTCTCCGGATGACATGTATCAAAGCTCGGGCGGCAATTACAATACCATGAAAACGGCAGAAATCTACAGGGAATATCAGGAACAGCTTAAGAAAAACAATGCGGTGGATTTTGATGATATTATAGGCCTTACGGTAAAACTTTTTAACGAAGATAAAGAAGTATTAAAATATTATCAGGAACGCTTCAGATATATAATGGTTGATGAGTATCAGGATACCAACAGGGCACAGTTTAACCTTATAAGACTGCTGGCAGGAGGTCACGGTAACCTTTGCGTGGTAGGTGATGATGACCAGTCAATTTACAAATTCAGAGGAGCGGATATAAATAATATCCTTGATTTTGAAAAATATTTTAACGACGCTAAAATCATCAAACTGGAGCAGAATTACCGATCAACCCAGAAAATCCTCGATGTAGCCAACGAAGTCATCAAAAACAATGCGGGACGTAAAGACAAGAGACTTTGGACATCAGTTAAAGACGGAACAAAAGTCATTTTTAACGTATATGAAAATGGATATGAAGAGGCGAGAGGCATAGCAGAGGATATTGCCCACAGACATCTCCATGATAGAAAAGATTACAGTGATTTTGCCATACTTTACAGAACCAATGCACAATCACGTTCCCTGGAAGAAAAACTCATAGAAAAAAACATTCCATACAGGATATACGGCGGCATAAATTTCTACGCAAGAAGAGAGATAAAAGATATTCTTGCTTATTTAAAGACAATTGACAATGCAAGGGATGACCTTGCCGTTAAAAGGATTCTTAATGTACCGAAACGTGGAATCGGGGCAACTTCTGTCGCAAAAGTAGATGATTACGCATACGAAAACGATATCACTTTTTATGTTGCTCTAAGACAGGCAAAAGAAGTACCGGGCCTGCAAAGAGCCGTATCGAAGGTGGAAGGCTTCGTAACCCAGATAGAAATTTTAAAATCCAAATCCCAGTATATTGGTGTGGGAAAATTAATTGAAGAGATAATCGAAACCGTGGGTTACAGTGACTACATTGATGCCGAAAGCGAATCTGATGAACAGGCAACGGAAAGACGCCAGAATATAGACGAACTGATTTCAAAAGCCGTCCAGTATGAAGAAACGGTGGATGAACCGTCACTTTCAGGTTTCCTTGAAGAAGTTGCCCTCGTTGCGGATATTGATAACCTTGATGAAAATAATGATATGGTTTCACTTATGACAATACATAGTGCAAAAGGTCTTGAATTTCCTATAGTATATCTGGCAGGAATGGAAGATGGACTTTTCCCAAGCTATATGAGCATTTCCACAGGTGACGAGTCCGACATTGAGGAAGAAAGAAGACTCTGCTATGTGGGAATTACGAGAGCAAAAGAAATACTTATTATGAGTGCTGCAAGGATGAGGACTGTGCGCGGTGAGACCCAGATGAACAGAACATCAAGATTTGTAAGAGAAATCCCTAAAGAACTTCTTGCTGAAAGTGCACAGATGTTGAAAAAAAATTCAGAATATTCCTCTATTACGGGAAAAGACCACATGGAGCTGCCTGTAAGAAAACGTGGACAGGTTGCATTTAACTCCTACCAAAGAGAGGCAATTTCCAATACCGTTTTTGATAAAAAGACTGATTCTGCCCCTGATTATGTCGTAGGAGACAGGGTACGCCACATAAAATTCGGTGAAGGAACGGTTGCGGATATGATTAACGGTGGCAGGGACTACGAGGTAACAGTTGATTTTGATACTGCAGGACGAAAGAAAATGTTTGCCGGTTTTGCAAAATTAGTTAAAATTTAAGGAATTAACTATAGAAATATGTATAAAATAGTGGTAAAATATATCTATAATATTATCTATACTATTTAATAGGAGGTTTAGATTATGGAAGAACAGAAATCTAAGAATAAATTATTAAAAGTTTTCGCAATCATTGGAGTAATTGTAGCAGTTGCAGGTGTCGTAATTGCGCTTTGCAAATATTTTAAACCTGATTATCTTGAAGATTATGAAGATGATTTTGAAGATGATTACGAAGACGAAGACGAAGAAGAATAATCTTTGCTAAAGTGAAAAGAGGTGGAACATCCGGCCACCTCTTTTTTTGCACGTTATATAATAGAATTTATCCCATTAACTATATAAACAATTGGAGGACGAATGAATCACAAAGCTAGAAATGAACTGATAGAAGTTATAAGCGGTCTGGTTATGCTTGTTGCCGGTATTTTTCTTATTGTATCAAAGACGAAGATTATCTCAGGATTCCTTGGAGGCAATGATACATGGAGAAACTGGCAGAGATTAGTTGCATTATCTCCACTTATCGTTGGCATCATTATGATGATAATCAAGCCAAAACTCAGAGTGTCCAAAATAATTTCGTTTGTCGGCGTTATGACGATAATAGTAATTCTTTTTATTGACACGACAATTATTATAGTCAAAGAAATAAAAGCATTTGAATTGATAATGGATTTAATTCTCATTGTTGGAGGAACTGCCATTATATTTTTTGCCCTGTTTTCAAACAGAAAAAAGACAAAAAAGGAGATATGAATGAAAAAAGGTGAAATATACGAGGGAAAAGTTACTGAAGTTAATTTCCCTAATAAAGGAAAAGTTGAATGTGAAAATGGTACGGTTACTGTCAAGAATGTAATTCCCGGACAGAATATCCGTTTTATGATTAATAAAAAAAGAAGCGGCAAATACGAAGGCAGATTGTTGGAGGTGCTTGAAAAATCACCCCTTGAGTCCGTTACGGACATCTGCCCTCATTTCGGTGTCTGCGGCGGTTGTGCATATCAGTCGGTATCTTATGAGAACCAGCTTGCAATCAAAGAAGGCCAGGTTAAAAAACTCATTGACAATGTCTGTTCCGATTATGAGTTTTTAGGTATTACAGGCAGTCCTGTAACAACAGCCTACAGAAATAAAATGGAATTTACTTTTGGCGATGAGTTTAAGGACGGCCCACTTTCTTTGGGACTTCACAAAAAGAACAGTTTTTATGATATTTTAACGGTTATCGGCTGTAGAAATATAGACGAGGATTACAGCAAAATTCTCAAGATTACCGTGGATTATTTTAATGAAAAGAAACTTCCTTTTTATCACAAAATGACACACGAGGGCTACCTTCGCAATCTTCTTGTCCGCAAGGCATACAAAACAGGCGAGATAATCATTGATATCATCACATCCACACAGATTGATTTTGACCTTTCCGAGTATGTTGAACTTTTGAAAAAAGCAGATTACAAGGGTACTCTTAACGGAATTTTACATACCGTAAACGATTCCCTTGCAGACGCAGTAATTAATGAGGGAACTAAAGTCCTTTACGGCAAGGATTACATATACGAGGAACTTCTCGGTCTTAAGTTCAAAATAACACCGTTTTCTTTTTTCCAGACAAACTCTCTTGGAGCAGAGGTGCTTTACACCAAAACCAGGGAATTTGTAGGAGAAATAGACAACCAGGTTGTATTCGACCTTTACAGCGGTACCGGCACCATCGCCCAGATTCTTGCACCAGTCGCAAAAAAGGTTGTGGGAGTTGAAATCATTGAGGAGGCTGTTGTTGCCGCCAGGGAAAACGCCCGCCTTAACGGTCTTGACAACTGCGAATTTATTGCCGGCGATGTTCTTAAAGTCATAGACGATATCAAGGACAAGCCCGACATGATCGTTCTTGACCCTCCAAGGGACGGTATCCACCCTAAGGCAATAGACAAAATCATCGATTTCGGCGTCAACAAGATAGTATACGTTTCCTGCAAGCCTACAAGCCTTGCCAGGGACATTGAGATTTTCGAGGCAAGAGGCTACAAGGTTAAGAAAGTGTGCTGCGTGGATATGTTCCCAGGGACGGGGCATGTGGAGAGCGTAGTTCTGTTGACTAAGGTACACAAGTAAAAGTGTGAAAAAAGCTTGAAATAAGGGCTTTTTGAGATTTTTAGAATTAAAAATTAGACTGCGAAATTTGCCTGAAAAAGTGTATAAAACCTTGGTGTTTTTATAGTCGGATAGACAGGAATATTGAGAATAGGTTGGGCATACGAAAATAATGAATGGTAGGTGATTCTAATTGACATATGGAAAATCAATAGAGTTGTTTCTTGTAAATGGAACGGCTGACAGTTTGGTTACAGCAGAGTTATGATGTTAAACTGATTTTCGAATTTAAATCCGGCATGACTGTTGAACTCAAAAGATAATTGAATAGGAACTCTTACATCAACACCTTGCAGCAATGCAGGGTGTTTTTTCGTTCATAGAAAATTTACAATTTATTACCACATTTTATTGTATTACTACATTTGTTGTGTTAATATAATGCTACAAGGAGGAGTTGCTTATGGATACTTATAGCGTAAAAGAAATAGCCGGTATGCTTAATACAAATCCGGAAACCGTGAGAAGATGGATTCGCTCAGGTAAGCTTGAAGCAATTCAGGAATCAAGAAAAGGTGGAAATGTAGTTACAAAAGCAATGTTGGATGCTTTTCTTAAGAACTCTCCAAAGTATGTTGGTATTGCAACTGGATTATTAGCATCACCAGTTGGATTAACAACAGCTACTGCTGCGATTGTAGGAGGAATTCTTGCTCAACAGCTTATAAAGAATGATGAAATAAAAAATGCTCATGTAAATACATCAGAAATACGTAAGCTATTATTATCCAATATACAATCTTCTAAAGAAAATATCGCAAGAAAAAAGAAGAGTATTAGGCATCTTCAAGAAGAAATAGCAGAAGAACAGCTACGTATTACTGAAGCAGAAAAACTTATAAAAGGGCTTGATGAAAAAATTCGAGGTCAAGAGGAGGAATAATATGGCGCAAAATTGGGATTATGCAGAATTATCAAAAGCTGCAAAAGCAGCTGGAGGACCAGAGAAATATGTGGAAATGCTTGAATTAACAAGTAGAGATGCCGGAAAAATGGAGATGCTCCCTTGGATTGGAGCTGCTACTGTAGGAGCTTCGTTGGTGACTGCGGCTACCATTAAGGTTGTTGACTACTTTAAATCCAAAAAGAAGAAAAACGAAATAGAAATTGCAAAAGCAAAAGAAAAAATTATAAATGGTATTAAAGAATACGATGCTATGCATCTAGATGAAGAGGGAGGAACCCAAGATGAGTGAAAGATTTCCAGAAATCGATTGGTATTGTGACCGTTGTAATGCTTATTTGAATGACCAGCCGGGTTTTGATGATCATCACTATGTTTGGAAGTGTACAGAGTGTGGTCACAAAAATAGTATTTCCTCTGATGATATTTATGAATCAGAAGAAGATTTTAGAAACTTTAATAAGTAATTGAGGGAGATAAATACATGACTAGAGAAGAATTAAAAGAACAAATTGATGAGCTTATGCAACAGTATGCTAATGAAGAAATATATGCACAAAAAATGATGGAGTTAACCACATCTGCTCAAAACGAGGATTAACGATAGATTGTATCTTCTAAAATGGATTAAAAAACACAAAAGATAATTTATGAGGTATGCTGATGGAGTTGTTACTAAACAACATTTTAAATCTTACGGAAGAAGAAATTGATAATAGTAAAATTGAATTTAATATGCAAGCTGGAAGTGGTGGTCAGCTTTTTCTTGATAGATGGTTAAAGCATACGGATGAAGAAAAAGGAACTGGAACATGTAAGAACTGCTCTTACTGGGGATGGTATGGAAAACAGAGAAATTTCTATCCTGGACAATGGGTTTTTAGCTTTGCAAGAATGCAAGAGGATGAGTGGCTGCTTATATCTGCAGCAAAGATAATAAATACGCCTGCTAATGACTGGGCGAATGTTCAAGTATTAGAAGAATATGCACCTTTGTTTGGAAGACTGATTATCAAATGCAAAAAAGGAAATACATTCTCAAGATATGTATTTAATTTGCGTAAGTACCTCGAACAAACTATTGTGAAGGAAATTCTGCCTTGTATTTATAGTGGTGAGAAATTTGAAGGCTATGATAGAGTACACTTGCCATTTCATAGATTGTCAGACATATTTAATGGTAGAATATTGCCTACCTATTATGAGGCATTAAAGAAGATAACTGGAGTATATTGTTTGACCGATACACATACTGGAAAATTATATATCGGATCTGCCACAGGAGAGGAAGAAGTTGCTCAAAGATGGGGTAATTATCTGGATTCAAAGCATGGTGGCAATAAGAAACTTATAGCACTCTACGAGCAAAAAGGCGAGGAGTATTTCGAGAAGTATTTTACATATACCTTGTTAGAATATTTTGGCCTTTCATATGATCCAATAAAGATTCTGGAAAGAGAGCAATATTGGAAAAGATGCTTTGATACCATCAAGAATGGATATAATGATAATTAGTGAAGGTGTAGCACTGAATGGAAAGAAAAGATGTTTATAATTTTGCCGTGAAGTGGAACGAGAAATGATATTTCTTTGCTTGGATTGGCCATATATTTCAGATGGAGATATTTCAATCATTAGGCATACGATGCAGCAGAGATACTTTCTATGCCCAACAGGAGTTGGTTCATTATTGTTCTTAATAGACTGGCTGAATTATGTAAAGATGAACAAGAAAAATAAGAGAATCCGTATATTGCCCTGTTCAATGAATAGGGCAACTCAGGGTTCTCACTGGCTCGATATCACTGGTATTTTAGGAAAAGATGCGTTCCACCATTTCCTTGTACAAGATGGGTTGAGTATGTTTTTCGTTGAACAACCGAGCCATGTGGAGACGGTGTGTCTCATTTCTAAGAAAGACCTAGTTTAAGCGGTTCTATGGGCACTTTTGAAGGAAACATATCTACAAAATTTTACTGAAAAATATGTGCGTGAAGTGAAAAATTCAATATGGGTGTAGTGAAAATAAACCTTTTGGCGTGGTTCGTATAGAGTAAGCTGAAAGGTTATTTTTATGGGATTTTGTACGCGAGTGGTAGTATTGGGCTGTACGCAGAAAGGTGTATAGGTTTAGATTGATTTTCAGCGTCTCTACGCTTATAATAAAAGTTAAGGTAAAATGTTGTATTTTATAACTTTATTGAGGTAAGAAAATATGGAGTTTATAACTATTAAAGAAGCAGCAGAGAAGTGGAATCTATCAGTCAGAAGAGTACAGACAAACTGCAACGAAGGAATGATGCCAGGAGTGATGAAATTCGGTAATAGTTGGGACATACCAAAGGATGCTAAAAAAACAGTAGATAAAAGAATTAAGTCTGGGAAGTATGTTAAGTCCTGATTTTTGGACACTTATTATGAGAGAATGGCAAAAAATAGATGATACTTTTACATTGATTTGAATGAGGATAATATGTAGTACAACTTTTATAATGTTTATATATTAGTGGGAAGGAGTGAGAACGTGAACATTTTTGACGAAGTGGATGAGAATTTATTTCGTCCATTAACTGGAACAAATAAAAGAAAATATGTTGATATTCTTGCTCTGATTTGGGACAAGTGTAAGCGTATGCCTATGTATGCAATAGAGAAAATTACCATATTTGATATGGTAGAGGACTATTTCTATGGCCTGGATGAACAGGTGGAGTTGGATGTCGAAGAGCAAGAAGAAACGGACGGAAACACAACAGATGTTCGTGTAATCGCTGGAGGCTTTGTGCGTAGGCTAAGAGATACTGGATGGCTTTCTGAAAAGGAAGGTGAATATGAGGAGGAATCCAAGCTTGCGATTAATTACAAGGTTGTGCCACTTCTTAAGTCATTTCAAGAGATTATTAGTCCAACGATTATTACATACAAGGGAAAGCTTTTTAAGATTTATTCAATGTTTGAACATATATCGGAGCAGGGGAGTCCTTATGAAGGAGTCTTGAAAGAAGCATCCGAAGATTTCGATAATTTGAACCAGGCGCTCAGAACTCTGGCTGCATCAATTGAGGATCATATTAACAATTTGACGCAAGGGAAAAAGCCAGAAGAAGTATTAGAATTCTTTGAGAAATACGAAGAGAAAATCGTTGTGGGTTCTTATCATAGATTTAAGACAAATGATAATCTGTTCTATTACAGAACAAGCCTTTATGAAAGCCTTGATAAATGTGAGGATATTTTATTTGATGCTCTTGTAACAGATTGTATGGATGTAGAACGAGTGGACATGCAGGAAGCAACTGTTAGAATCAAGGCGCTTATCACAAAGGTTCGAATGGACATTGAAGAGATGGAAGCAATTATGAGAACCATTGATGACAGGCATATAATTTATCGAACAAGAGCGGTTCAAAGAGCACAATTCCTACTTTTGTCTGATGGAAGTGTCAAGAGTAAGATTAATAATATCTTGCAATATTATGCAAGTCAGATAGATACGAAAGAAGATATATACGAAGAAGATAATACGTTATGTAGTGATGTATTTCAGGTGTTTGGACAGAACTATATAGATAGCGCATCGTTAGCAACTCCAGTTAAGAAAAGACGTCCGACACCAATCGAACTTATGACAGTTGTTGATGAACTCGATATGGAGCTTGTGGAAGAGAAAAATCGCAAGATGCTTGAATATATTAGAAATGCATTGACTTCTGAAAATGTTAATACATTTGCAAAAGATATATTACAGGGTAAAACAGCAGTTTCAATTAGTAGCGTATTTGATAATCATCCTGATACGCTGACGAAAGTAATTGGATTATACACTTACTCACAGACACCGGAGCGTGAGTATGAGATTAGGCTTAAGGACACATTTGTAGAATGCAATGGAGTACGTTTTAAAGAATTTATCGTAGAGGAAAGGAAGGGTTAAAAATGGCAATTGATATAAGAGAAGAAATCGCAAATTATTTGCTGAATAACTGCTTCCTGATTGGCAATGTAGATTCTACAAGAGAAAAGTATTACTATGTTATAAATCATGAAGAAAGCTTCAGACAGATCTTTCAGCCGATAGGGTATACATTGGTTGTTCATCGTAATTTAAGAGTGGTTCAACTTATTAATAACCATGGTACGGGCAGACTTGCATTGAAGAAGTATGAGAGTATTATGCTGCTTATTTTTAGGCTGATGTATGTAGAGAAAAGAGAGAGTCTGTCTACAAGCGAGGACAAGATTGTTGTTACGGTGGAAGAAATAAAAAATGAGTATGAAAAATTAAATCTTCCAAGAAAATTCGATAAAGTATTATTGGAGGATTCATTAAAAAATATAAAGAGATACAATTTGGTTCAGCCATTAGATAAACTGCAGGATATGGATGCGAAGATACAGATTTATTCTTCGGTTATGTTGGCAATGCCTGATACAACAATTACAAAAGCTTATGAGCAGACGAGTAAGCTTTTATCACAGTATGTAAATTTAGAGGAGGATGAAAGCGATGATTAGAATGACAAGACTCCATCTGATTAACTGGCATAATTTTCAGGATGACATAATTGATTTTAAGAACATCACATATCTATTGGGTGTAAATGCGGTTGGTAAAACTACAATTATGGACGCCATTAGGTATTGTCTTACTACAAATAAGGATTTTAATACTGCTGGAAATAAGAAAAGCGGTAGAACTCTGCTTGGGTCTGTCCATCAGAAACAGAGGGCAGAGGATAGCTATCTTCGTCCAGGACATACAGTATCTTATATAGGAATAGAGTTTTTGGATGAAAATATCAATAAGAATTTCGTAATTACTGTTCGTGTGGAATCTGAGACACCAAAGCAGGATTTGAAGGGTGTTTACCAAGATTGGTATGTAACAAAACCAGGCTTTACCCTTGAGGATATTCCATATTTTACTGAGATAAAGGGTGGGAAAAGACCTACTTCGAGAGAAACATTTAAACTGGATAATAAGGGAATGGATAGAGCATCTAATCAAGCAGATGCAAGGAGAAGAATTTGCCGTGTTCTAGGTATAGGCGAGGCTGATTCGCCAATTGGCAAGAAGTTTAACGAAGTCTTTCATATGGGTACAAGTCTTGAAGACATCAAAGATATTCGCGAATTTATATACACATACATTTTGCCTGAACCAGAAGTTGATATCGATTTCTTGCAGAAGGATATGAGAGAACTCGAACGATTGCAGGAGATTTTGCAAGAGGCTCAGGATAGAGAAGTATTACTTGCCGAGATAAATGAAAAGATTGTGGAGGCAAAGGCTCGTTTATCAAAAGTTAAGGTAAATGAAATCCTTGTGGCGTTTGCTAATTATCAAGGCAATGTGGAAGGTCAACAGGAGAAGAAACGTCTTGTTTTACAGTGGACAGAAAGTATAAGTGTCCTCTCAGATAAACTTACTGATTTATCAGACAAGGAAAAGAAGGCTACGGACTTGTTGTACGAAGCAAGAAAGGCAGCAGAGAACAATACTGATAACAGAGAGATGCTGTCCTTAGAGCATGAAAATAAGGATAATGAAGCAGAACGTGAAAAACTCGTAAATGAAGCAGCGGTCTTTTCAGAGTTGCTATCAAAATTGTCGAAATTGCAACAGGAGTTAAATGATATTGGCTTTTCGTGCAATATGGAATTAGACGCACTTGGTCAAAATATTGCAGAGGAAGAAAAAATTTCAGTTCTGAAAGCTGCAACTGAAATCATGAATGGATTAGAAGAACTTATTAAGAATCATGATGCAGAAGTTAGAACAGAAATTAGCAGTCTCTCGAGAAAAGCAAAGGAACTTGAAAATAGAATAAAAAGTCTTGAATCCGGTGTTATGTGTTATCCGGAGGAGGCCACCTTTGTTAGAGATAAAATTAATGAAGTAATAGGAGAACAAAGCAAAAAAGAAGATGCACGCCTTCTCTGCGAACTTCTTTATATGACGGATGAAACTTGGCAGGATGCAGTTGAAAGTTATTTGAATACACAGAGATTTAACATCATTGTTGCTCCTGAAAACTATTTGATTGCAAAGAATGTATTTATTTCTCTGGGGGATAAAGTAAAAGGAATCGGTCTTATTGATACCAGAAAAATTGGTGATATCACCTATGGTGAATCTAACGAATCATTTCTTGGCGATAAAGTTGAGTCCGAGAATATTTATGCAAAAAGATATGCGAGATTCGTAATGCGTGATGTGGTGTGCTGTGATAGTTCGGATACGTTAGAGAGGTTTGGTAAAAGCGTTACAAAGGATCGTTTAAGATTTCAGAATTTCTGTTTGCAGAGAATGGGAAAGAAAGAGCACTTTATTGGTGTTGATGCTATTGAAAAGCAACTTAAGGCAGCTAAGAAAGACCTTTCCGACCTGCAGAAATCATTAGGAAGAATAAATGATGATAAAAAGATCTTTGATGAGGTATATGCAGATTACACGAAATTTACAGCAGGAAACAATTTTACTTTGCTAGAGAAGTACTGTGATTCAGAAAGAAAAGCAAAGGAACTTGGTATTCGAATTTCGGAGATAAAAGAGAAAATTGCTGAATTTCAGGAGAATCCAATACTTCTTGCAATGTATGACAGAGTCAGTGAGTGCGAGCAAAATGTTAAGCAAATTAATGATGAAATAACAGATATAAAAGCAAAGAAAAAGAATCTTGAATCAAATATGGAGAAGGCTGAAAAAGAAATAGCTGAGTTAGAGACTACAGTTACCGCTCTTAAGGCTACATATGAGGATGCTCAGCGAGAATACCCTGAGTATGCAAGTGAAGTCGAAAAGAAATATCAAGATGAAAGAAAGACGAAGAAAGCGGCTGCTATAGCATATAACTTTGGTAATCGTGCTTCGCAGGATAGCATTGCTTTCCATAATTATATGAATCAGCAGTTGTTACCACTACAACAGAAATATACAGCGACCTATACATGCGATTACCCAGAAGGTATTGAAGGCACTACAAGGTATCAACAAGAGTACTTATCGCTTCAGAACATTGAATTGGAGCGCCATAAGGAAGAATTAGCCCAGGCGCAGATTAGATGTAAGGATCGTTTCCGCAAAGAAGTATTGTTTAGAATGAAGGATGATATTCTTCGTGCGAGACAGCAATTTAAGCAGATTAATCGCGTCATGGATGATGATAAAATGTCATATGGCGAGGAAAGATATCATTTCGGAATTGACAAGAGTAAGGATAAGGAACTTGCACTTTTTTATGACATTATAATGGATAAAGATAATCAACAGATAGATCAAGATAATGAAATTATGGCTTTTCTGGCTGAAGCCAATAAATCAGAAGTTTTTGAAAGTCAAATTGAAGATTTCATGAATCGAATTATGATGGATGTGGAAGAACATGCAAAGGAGAATTTGACTGGTCAGAAATCCAGTGCTAAGAGTATGGGAATGTATGTCGATTACCGTACATACTTAGACTATGACATTATTGTAAAGAATACAGTAACAGGACTCGAAGTGCCTCTCTCTAAAGTTAGTGGAGAAGGAAGCGGTGGAGAAAATCAGGCTCCATTTTATGTGGCTATCTGTGCATCACTCTTGCAGATTTATGAACAGAATCCTGATGGGTGCATGAGACTTATCTTACTCGATGAAGCATTTAATAATATGACAAGTGACAGAATTGAGCCAATGATGAATATGTTTAAGAAACTGAATCTTCAGCTAGTACTCATTGCTACTGCAGAGAAAGCGACATCTATCTTGCCGTATTGTGATATTACATATTCTATCGTGAAGTCAGGTAATAGAAATGCAATTGGTGTGTTTGAACGTGTTTAGAACTTTTTGAAAGGAAGCAGTTGAATGGATTACACAAAGGACATATTGAATCGATTATTAGATATGTATGAAAGAAGAGAAGCATTTAATCAAGATGCTTCAACTTTGCGTGCCATTCAGATTGAAGTTAAGAAGACCTATCCAGCATATGAAGATCGTTATAACCATGATGTATATAAAGATATCAATGTGGCAATTGAGAAATTGTCTTCACAGAATATGGTCATTTCAGAACAGAATAATTCTGGCAAGTATGAAAAAGTACGATTGAATGTGTTTATGGTAGAAGAAAGCTATAGATCACTTAAGCGTGTTAGTATTCCAGAACAGTGTGAAAAGGTACAGCATATTTTGGAAAAATATGAGAATGCAGAGTCGCTTATCATTCAGAATGTAATTCGAACATGGACGAAGCTGATAGCTGATTATAAGAAGCTACCATATGATTTAAAATATGCAAGCAAGAAAATAGATGATGTGCTTCGTGTACTAATCGCAATTACGAAACTTGATAAAGAAACTTATATCCGCAATTTTTCAACGGCGCTATTTAAGGATTCGAAGAAATTTCAAAAAGAATTTAAAAGCATCATTGAATCAATATTGTTTGATTATACTGATGAAGTTTTGGAAAAAGATAAAATACTGGAATTCTATAACCTGTATGAGAATCCAACTTATGTCTTGATAAAAGGGAATGTGGTTATGCATTTTGAAACATCGGTGATCGATGTTTCAGAGATGCCAGATGGAATCGCGTTATCAAATGCTTCTTTGGAAAAAATAAAAAGAATTATTGTTAATGCAGACAAGGTTATTACAGTTGAGAACCTTACTACATATCACGATGCAGATGAGGATAATTCCATTCATATATACCTTGGTGGATACCATAATTATTCGAAGCAGATGCTACTGGGAAAGATATATTCGGATAATAAATCAAAAGCATATTTTCACATGGGTGATCTGGATGTGTATGGCTTTCTCATTTTGGAAAACCTGAAGGAGAAGACGGGTATTCCGTTTAAGCCTCTTATGATGGATGTAAAGACGCTTGAACGGTTTTATAAAGCCGGAATGTACAAGGACTTAACAACTACAGATAAAAAAGTGATATTGGAAAAGAAGGATACAAAACTTATTGCATATACAGATGTGCTCGTGTTTATGCTTGATAATAATTGTAAGGTTGAGCAGGAGTCTATTAAGGCAGTAGAGTTAATGCAATAAACGAAATGTCTGAGGATGGGCAACGAAGTTTATTGAACATATTAAAGGAATTAAAGTGTAATCCTAGAATACGAGTTGTAATATCCTATACAGTTAGTTGCAACCAATGGAATGTTGGTGAAACGTCCGATTGTTGTAACTGGTGATATTGTGCTTGTTGGTTTCAAGGAATCAGAGTGGAATGAAAAACTGAATTGATATTAGTTGTCTTTTTGATTATGTGTATGTAACGAATGGAAAGAAGGAAGGAGTTGAATCTCACATGTCAGAATTGTTTGATTTATCAAATTTTGATGAATATAAGGAAGATAACTGCCGGGAAGTAAAGAAGGCAGAGGGTGGTTTGCCAATAGCATTATGGGAATCCTATTCTTCTTTTGCAAATTCTAATGGGGGTGTGATTATTCTTGGAGTTGGCGAACGACAGGATGGCAAATGGTATACTACTGGACTTAAGAATGCGAACAAGTTAAAGAAAAATTTCTGGAATACAATACATGATACCAAGAAAGTAAGTATTAATTTATTGTCAGAGAAAAATGTTGAGTCATATGAGGTAAATGGTGACACAATTTTGGTAATTTATGTGCCAAGAGCAAAGCGTGACCAGAAGCCTGTTTATATTAATAATGATTTGTTCGGTGGATGTTATCGTAGAGACTGGGAAGGTGATTATCACTGTACTAAAACCGAGGTTAAAGGAATGCTTCGAGATGCAGCTGATGAAACCGAGGATATGAAGATTGTTGAGAATTTAGATATTTCTTCAATTAAAACAGAGGCATTAAAAGGATTTAGAAATAATCATAAAAGTTATCGACCAGAGCATGTTTTTAACAATTTACCAGATGATGAATACCTTGAAAGAATAGGAGCAGCAGGTGTTGGAGAGGATGGCAAATTACATCCCACAACAGCAGGGCTTCTTATGTTTGGAGAGGAGTATCAGATAGTCAGAGAGTTCCCAGAGTATTTCTTGGATTATAGAGAAATGCTTGATCCTACGATACGTTGGACGGATCGCTTACAATCAAGTTCAGGTGATTGGTCAGGAAATGTATTTGATTTCTTCTTTAGGGTGTATAACAAGATATCTAAGGATATCAAGAAGCCTTTTAAGTTAGAAGGAATTATAAGGGTTGATGATACACCAGTTCATAAAGCTGTCCGGGAGGCTTTAGTTAATTGTTTGGTGAATACAGACTATTTCTTGCCTTGTGGAGTTGTGATAAACAAGGAAGAAGATAAGCTTGTTATTGAAAATCCTGGTAGTATCAGAACGGGTAAGAAACAGATGCTGCGTGGTGGTATCTCAGATCCAAGAAATAAAACACTAATGAAGATGTTTAATATGCTTGGTTTTGGTGAGAGAGCGGGAAGTGGAATACCAAATATCTATCAGGTATGGGAGAATGAAGGATGGCCTATGCCTTTAGTTGAGGAAAGTTATAATCCTGACAGAACTCGTTTGTCGCTTGAATTTGCGAAGAAACAAACGATAAAAACAAACGATAAAAAACAAACGATAAAAACAAACGATAAAAAACGAACGACAAAGATTGAAGAACATCGAGAGAAAATTAGAGAGTTTCTCTCTCAAAATGGTCTTTCAAAAGCAAAAGATATCGCTCCAATGATCGGCCTAAGTCCTGAAAGAACACGAGTGATATTGTCGAAAATGGAAGATGTTGAGCCAGTTGGTAAGAACAAGAATCGTATGTATAAATTGAAGAACAAATAAAATTACAAAGTCGGTATAAGAAATTATTTGATTTAAACTAGGGATAGGTGGTGAGCCTTTTGGATACAGTAGATAAGTATTGTTTGAACTATTATCCAGAGATGACAATGTTCATGCGTTAAGCGAAATATTAAAGCAAGCTAGTAAGGATTTTAATGAACTTTATAATGAACTCTGCGAATATATGTCAAAGGGAGAACTTATTGCTCTAATTGATATTATTAATGCAGCAGAAAAGATGGTATAGTTGAGAGAAAAGTAAAAAATATTTGGAAGCGTTGCTGCAAAAAATGTAGAACTTTTAAGCAGGGACGAACAAGGAACAAAAGGAGACCACATATTTGAAAAAGAAAAAAGATGAAATAACCATCCGTTCCAGTGCAGCAGAATATCTCACATACGTTGCCTCTGTGGGTGATCAGCAGGACAGTATTGAAATGCGCTATGAGGATGAGAATATATGGCTGACGCAGAAAATGATGGCCACATTGTATGATGTAGGAACAAATACAATCAATTATCACATTAAAAAGATATTCGAGGACAGTGAGTTACAGGAGGATTCAGTTGTTCGAAAATTTCGAATAACTGCTCTTGATGGGAAAGGATACAACACAAATCACTATTCCCTGGAAATGATCATTGCTATAGGTTTCAAGGTCAATTCCGAACGTGCGGTACAGTTTCGTAAATGGGTAAACCAGATTGCAAAGGGCTATACTATCAAAGGCTGGGTTATGGATGATGAGCGGCTGAAACGCGGAACGTATCTGACGGAAAAGTATTTCGATGAGCAGCTTGAACGCATCCGTGAAATCCGTGCCAGCGAGAGAAAATTCTATCAGAAGATAACGGATCTTTATGCTACAGCTATTGATTATGATAAGAATTCCGCAACAACGAGAAGATTTTATGCGACGGTTCAGAATAAAATGCATTATGCAGTTCACGGACATACGGCATCAGAACTGATTGTGGAAAGAGCAAACCACACAAAAGAGAATATGGGCTTAACTACATGGGCAGATGCTCCGGAAGGAAAGATTAAGAAAAGTGATGTTACGGTTGCCAGGAATTATCTGACTCAGAATGAAATGAAACAGTTGAACCGTATGGTGACTGCATATCTGGATTTTGCTGAAAATATGACATTGCGACATATCCCACTTACGATGCAGGACTGGGAAAAAAGACTTAATAGTTTCATCGAAATGTTTGATTATGGCATTTTACAGGATGCAGGTAAGATAACGGCTGAAATTGCAAAGCTTCATGCGGAAACAGAATTTGAAAAGTATCGTATTATTCAAGACAGATTGTTTATGTCAGACTTTGATAAATATATGCTTGAATTAGAGGAAAACGCAAAGAAATAGATTTATGACATATAAGCTTTATGGGGATGGGATAGAGATAATTTTACAGAAGGGCAAAACGAAGGCATTTTTGAAATAGGCGGTATTACTATCGGAGTCCGTATTTGTTTTGAAATAAGATTTCCGGAATATTTTCGTGAGTTGTATAAACAAAGGACAGACCTAAACGTGGTTTTGTTCTATGATGTTTCGGATGTTGATGACCATGACAGATACAATATGATTAAGGGACATTTGCAAACATGTGCGGTAGAAAATGTGACTATCGTTATTTCTGTTGATTCAATTAAGCCGTTCCAGACGGCACCTACTGTCGTAATAGGAAAATCCTGTGAAATTATAAAAGAATGTGACAGGAATAAAACAGAATTCCTAATATATGATTTTGAAAAGTCGGTTGATGATTTTGGAGAACAGGGAAGAAGAGAAATATCGGATTCGTTTGTATTTGATTGATGAGGCAGTAGATTGAGATAATAAAGATTGCACACATAAATGGAAATAAATGGATGTAAAATTTTGTTAAGTGTGATACAATGCAAGTGGCGGATAATTTTTAGTTATCAGTCAGTTACAGATTGAAAATAAGTGATAGTACGAGATTACCGGTTAGCAATTTGGAAGGAGATTATGTCAATGCAAATTATACAATATACAGAAGAAATGAACACGAAAGTATATAATTTTTTTCAAAAGGTTTTTAAAGAAAATGCACGAGACTTTTCTCCTCTTGGAAAAGACTCGGATATTTTGAACATTTTAGAAAATTATATAACTGATGGAAACTTTTGGTGTTTGATTAATGAAAAAAATGTTATTTGCGGAACTATTGCGTTGCGTAAACTCAAAGACTGTTATGAAATACGTCGTTTCTTTGTGTTAAAGAAATATCAAGGGTGTGGGTATGGAATAAATCTTTTAAATATTGCAGTAAATTATTCAATAGATAATAATTATAGTCTGCTCAAAGCCGCAACGATGTCAAATGGACATGCTGCTCAGCACATCTTTTTATCAAATGGCTTCTCCAAAACGGAACGTTATAATAATAGCACTGCAGACATTTTTTTTCAGTTTGAAATAACAACAAACTCTGCATATAAATATAAATTAGAGTATTTAAGAAAAAAATTTGAAACCTCGTTAATATTAAATCCCACAGAAAATGTTCCTTTTATCTATGATATAAAGAGTACAAACTTTTTTACAGGTCTTTATGTAAGTGAACGTTTTAAAGATGTTAATGATAAAGTCATTTTTGCAGGACGAAATGAATACATTGAGTTTTTCCAATACATAAAAAAAGAATGGTCAAAAAAATTAAAAGCTCACGATGTGGATTTGAAATCATTGTCTGGATTAAATGCACATCTTATACTCTTCCTTTGTATTCTTAAGCCCGGAGATAAGATTATATTATTACCTGAAATAGGTGGAGGCCATTTTGCAACTGAAGAAATATTAAAAAATATAGGCGCTATAACATATCAAATGATTCCTAATTATGAAAAACTAAGCGTGGATGTATCCAAAACCATGGAATTAATTGAATCAGAAAAAATAGATTATGTTTTTGTTGACCGAAGCGAGGGATTATATTATGAAGATTTTTCTTGGCTTAAGGATTGTACACAATGTTATAAAATATTTGATGCATCACAATATATCAGTTCCATCCTATGTGGACATTTTATGAATCCATTTGATATGGGATTTGATATGATCATTACCACTTTGCATAAAAATTATCCCGGACCTCAAAAAGGATTAATTGCTGTAAAAAATGCAGATGTTGTTTGGGAGCAATATTTGGCGCATGCTAAAACCTATATAAGCAATACACACCCAAAAGCAATTGCAGATTCATTATTACCATTAATGTATGAGGAGAAATTCAATGAATATTGCGAAACCTGTAGCTCTTGTGTGCGTGAACTAGAAAAATTATTGTTCGACTATGACGTCCCCATTGTAATGCGCTCTGTTGAACAAACACCGACACATCATCTATGGATTTTATGTTCCGATAAATATAAAAGCTATCAGTATTATTTAAAATTAGAGTCAATAGGTCTTTTAACTAATTATCGTTTACTCCCTTATAATCTAGGTTATGGTTTACGCATTGGTTTAAATGCTGCTGTATTGTGCGGATTAAAGAAAAATCATATTCCTAAATTAGCCAAAATAATGAGTGATGCCTATCACAACGACATCACTCCTGTTTTAGTAAAGTCCTGTCACAAATTTATTCGTAAAATAAAAACTACTGCATAATAATAGGATATGCTTTAAGTATTGAAATTGCAAGCATAGCAAAACTTTCATTACTATTAAGAATATTTTGATAAAATTGTATAATATCTATCTCACGCTGATATTCTTGATGATTTTCAAGAATATCAGCCATTTTTTTTATAGTATTTTCTAATTCTTTTCTATCCGAAATAGTTGCAATTTTATATAACAGTTCTAAAATATTAATTCGAATAATACCATAATCATTATGATAATCATTATATATTTTTTTTGCTTCACGTAGGCAAGTATTAATAGCTGAATTCTTTATTTTGCGGTTGGAAAGCCTACGGTACTCATTATCATATAAATTTTGTATCATATACAATTTAGCAAGTAAAGTTTTGCAATAAGCTACATGCACACTGACTCTATTGATTTCTGCATTTGTTAAAAATGTCTTTATTTTTGTTTCATATTCTTGAAATTCCGAGATATTATCATTAAGATATAACTTTAGATCAATACACTTCAATTCGCAAGCACTAACTGACTTATAGTTCTCATATCCACTCGCAATAGCCTGATTATATTCTATCACCGCACAATCATATGTATCCTGACAACTTTTATATTTTAAAATGTCATTTAATAAATCAATATAATGTAAGGTGTTTGCTTTTACATAGAGTGAATCATAATAATTAATTATACTGATATTTTCATTATATTTTTCATTTAAAAATGAGATGAAATCAGATAATATCGACGATGGCAATGATTTCTTTAAAATATGATAGCTTCTAATAACATCCGTATAGCATCGCTTGACAATTTCAAGATAAATTTGCTGATCTTGTGCATTATCTTTATATGCCTTTAATTCTTTTAATAGTGTTTCATATTTGTCTAGTAAAAAATATCCCTTTTCCGTTTCTATATGAATCGCCCAATATTTAGCATACAACTGATATTCATAATTCTCATTCGATAATTTTTCCAAATATAAATAAATATTGTTTTGTGTTGAAAAATTTACATCTCCATGTGTAGACTCAATAATTCTGAGCATAATGCGATTTTGCTTGTCAGCAGATTCCGCTTGTTCAATGAGTGTATTGTATTTTTTAAAAGCCTTATCCTGTTCACTATTGTAAAAGTATAATGTCCCTAATTCATAAAGAAATATATTTTCTTTAATTGGATAATATGTAATTTCATCTAATAACATTTTATATAAGGTATCATAGTTTCCACTTTTCAATGCAGAACTAAATAGTTTTTCTCTCTCCTTAATGCTTATTTGTTTAATTTGCTCATAAGGTAAATGTACCAAACTTAGCCATGCGCTTTCTGGAAATTTTACTGAATTTAGTAGAACTTTATTTACTGCTACTAAATTTTGTTCAGTTTCCCAAATAACAGCCTGATATTTCGATATCTCAATACGCCTCGACATCAAAATGTATGTATGGTCAAATGGGAAATACCTTATTAAACCTTTTCGTAAAAGCGAAAATATAATGAATTTCAACCGCCAAAAACTTATATCATTTTCGAATATATCATGAACATCTCTAACTTGTATTAGTGTAAGCGACAACGATATATAATATATAACCAATAATACTTCTTTTTCGTTATCTGTCAGTTTTTCATAGGTATCATTGAAATTATGCGAACTATATTCGCTGATTGACAATGTACAGTTATTTCGCATACATTTGCTTTCAAGAGTATTATATAAACCATTATCTAAAAATCTAGCATCTGTTAATAATATAAATTTTCCTAATGAACTATTAACTATATTAAGAAGGCTTTCAAAAAAAGTTTTACCCATGGATTCCAAATTATCAACAATAATAAGTGAGTTTTCATACAATTTCTTATTTGCATTCTTTTCAGATATGTTAAAAAACTCTAGAATATCGTTTTTATTATTTTTGCAATCTATATATATTATGTTTTCAGCCCAACTTATTTTTTGTAATAATTTAATATCTTTTGTATTTTTTGATAAAAACATAAACACAGAACTGGTTTTTCCGGTATTCGGCTTACCATAAATTAAAATTCCATTACCATTTCGTATTCTTGTAGTTATCCACGAACATATCTCTACTTGCATAGGCGTTGGCGGGAACATTGCAATATTAGATTTATATAATTTTAAAAGCAAATAATGAATAAAAGAGCGTTTATTAAATGTCTTGCGGATAACAATGTCTTGCGGATAACAATATCAACTAAACTTATAATTGCTGCAATTCCCATAAGAATTGTCCAGATATTGATTATATTCTGCGTAACAAGCATTGACACCACAATAAGTCCAGTTATAGATAAACCGAATATAACTTGTATTGCATCCAGTATTTTAAATATTATTTTTTGACTTTTAGTGTAAATTGTAAATTTTTTACTTATCATAATTTCCTTGTGGTAAAAAGTATTTATTATCTTTCTAACCGGTAATCTCGTACTATCACTTATTTTTAATCTGTAACTAACAGATAACTAAAAATTATCCATCACTCGTATTAAAACTTAAACATTTGTCTGGGATGTTTGGTGGTTAGGATGTCTTTTTGTTTTGAGAGGGCAACGTGGGTGTAAATTTCCGTGACAGTGATGGAACTGTGCCCAAGCATTTCCTGAATGTACCTTATGTCGACATCCGCCTCAAGCAGGCTGGTAGCGAAAGTGTGGCGGAACATATGTGGCGTTATATGAAGGTCAATGGAGGCGAGGGCACAATACTTTTTAATCATACGTCTGATGGATTGGTCTGAAAGCCGGGTTCCGTTGGGATTGGAGAAAAAATATTCGCAGTTATTAATTTCAGAGATGAATTCTGCTTTGTATTTTTCAAGAAGCATTAAAACATCTTTACTTCCTATCTGGATAATTCGTTCCTTTGAACCTTTTCCGTATATGCGGATTGCTGCAATATTTAAGTCAACGTCAACATTTCTTAAATTACACAGTTCGGAGATTCTGACGCCGGTAGAAAATAATGTTTCGCATATAGCAATATCAAGAAGAGTGCGTTTTTTACGGTAGCTTGTGTGGGCGGCAGAATGTTCTTTGTATATGGACGCAAGTAAATTTTCCACTATATAGAGGGGAATTGTTTTTGGTAGAATTAAAGGTTCTCTGAAGCTTGTTTTTATCTTACCAAAAGGGTTTTTTTTAATGTAATCTTTATATTCTAGGAAAGTGTAAAAGGATTTGACAGTTGCAAGCTTTCTCTTAGCTGTTTTGGGTTTGAAGCTGCGATGCAGATAACCAATGTAGTTTTCAATATCGGATATGGAAATGGCATTTATATACGGATTGTTTAAAAAATCAATAAACTGGTTTAAATCGGTGCAATAAGCCTTAAGCGTTTTACTGTTAAGGCATTTTTGTGTTTTGCAGTATTCAATATATTTTTCAGTAATGTTAAGTAAAGTATTCATTTGTAGAAATCTCCTTTTAAATAAGTGCTTAGAATAATATATAAGACGAACAACAATATTTCCAACCGGATATGAGTTTTCTTTTGCATCAGGAAGAATATATAATCAAATATATTTAATAGAGGGAATTACAATATAGGAATTGTATATTTTTTGTGATAAAATAAATTTTACTTATTTATCTACAGTAAATTGAACGGGAGTACGAGAACAATGAGTTAAAAAATATGGCAGGGGCATTTACGGAAGCTATTATTTAAGAAAGAGTAAGGTGATTATTCTGAAAATAGATATTGTTGGTTCTGTTGCGAGCGGAAAGACAACGCTTGCAAGGAAAATATCCAAGGAATTTAATATTCCTCATTATGAAAAAAGACAATGTTGTGTGGAAAAGAACTCCAAGCGGTGATGTAAAAAGAACACCCCAGGAGAGGGATGCGTATTTTAATGACATTATCAGCAAAAGGGAAATATACAAAGAAGACTATGCATCAATTACGACCTATTTTCAAAGAGAACCTATAAGTTATGGCGAGGCAATAAAGTCGGTTGAGATTATTGCAATTTCTAGAAGTTGAAAGGTGTTTCAAGATGAGCAAATTGTTGGAGCATAGCTCTGTTGACTAAAGTACAGGAGTAAAAGTGTGAAAATTATTAAATTTGAAGAAATCTATCGTGATGATATGATTTTTATGGTTTTACAGGCAAAAGATGCTTTGGGGAGAAAACCTACTATATTTGAATCTATGCCCAATTAACAATGGTCAGGGAATTGTAATTGATGGTGAAGGTTCAAAGGTTATTTGCAAAGACTAATTTGAAAATTCCAGTTTGCCGTACTCGTTCCCAGCAGAGTTTGGGTCCGCCATCTGGTAAGAGCCATCCGCTTCGGCTGATGGCTCTTGTTGTTTCATCTGGCGCTTTACCGGGGTGTATGATATACTCAGACAGACAAAGGAGAAGAAACATGAACTACTACACCGCCCCCATGGAGGGCCTCACTGACCGAATCTGGCGTCAGGCGCACCAGCGCTGGTTCGGGGCGCCCGGCGCGCCTGCCCGCTATTATGCCCCCTTCATCTCCCCGCCCGAGAACCGGGTGCTTATCAAAAAGAAGATGGCGGAGCTGGACCCGGCGGCGAACCCCGGCGCACCGGTCATCCCCCAGCTGCTGGCCAAAGACGGCGCTCTGGCCGCCTGGATGATAGGCGAGCTGCGGAAGATGGGCTACACTGAAGTCAACCTCAACTTCGGCTGTCCCTCCGGCACTGTCACCGCCAAAGGCAAGGGTGCCGGAATGCTGCGCGACCTCTCGAAGCTCGAAGCCTTTCTCGACGAAGTCTTCTCGCAGGCCGAAGGCCCCATCTCGGTCAAGACCCGGCTGGGCGTCACCAGCCCGGAGGAGTTCGAAGCCATCCTCGACCTCTACGACCGCTACCCCATCTGCGAGCTGACCGTCCACCCCCGGGTCATGCGCCAGCTCTACCGGGGCGAGGCCGACCGCGCCGCTTTTGCAAAATATCTGCCCCACTGCCAGATGCCCGTCTGCTACAACGGCGACATCACCACACCGGCCCAGCTGAAAGCACTGGAAGCGGAGTTCCCGAA